>JAEEGJ010002530.1_pt1 | contig 91099 bp, 78 predicted proteins | sample 8958761 | NCBI WGS metagenome assembly JAEEGJ01 (sample SAMN16246546, study PRJNA631951) | gut metagenome | biome: gut microbiome; feature: rumen; material: RS-attached | host: Bos | place: Iran: Karaj | collected 2018-10
ATGGGTTTTTCAGAAACTCTTCAATCTCTTCATGGAATTCTTTAGATATTTCAACCGATTTTGTATTTGCTATCCTTGGGTTTTCATCTTTTTCAAACGGAATATTGGGAGCTCCATCTTTGACATATTCCTTAAAGCAATTTATGTATGCTATGGTGTTAAATGCAAGACGATAAAATTTCATTGCCAGTTTTTGATCATCACGAATTTTTTCGGCAGGCATTTTTAATAAGTGGTTGAATTGTTCTTCTGTCAACATAAGGGCATTTTCTCGTTCAGCAACAAGATTGAAACTGCCGTTTATTATTTGACAATTGAATGAGTAACCATATTTTTCATAAGGAATATGTATACAAAATGGAAAATCGATTATTTCAGATTGGTGCTCACCTGACCAATCTGAAACAGGATAGAAATTGCCGTTTTCTTTTATGTAGGATTTTAAGTCATTGTAATCCATAAGGTCACAACCACAAAGGAAATCTCTAAGCTTTTTGTCCATAAAATATAGATGTAAGGTTCGACCTGTTACATCATTGTTAAGGAGTAATGATAGATTTGTTTGCAATACAGTATTGTAGTTGTTTTGAGGTGATAAAAGTGTTTGTTTTCCTATGTATTCTAATCCTTGGTATTCTGTCCAATGCATCTTTTTGCATACAGTTCTAAGAGTTTCCCATTCGGCAACGAGGCATTTGCTCCAACGTATTTTTTTAGCCATTTTTATTTCCTCCTTTTATCCTTCTCAGCACAGGTCGTCAAAAACTTGGCCGCCAGTCCATTCTTTACCTTGCAGTACTGTAAAATACTTTTGTGAGCTGTCTTCATGGAAACAGGATCTGTATAACTCATGGACAAATGTATTGTTTACAAGAGAGATAATCATAACATGATACGGTTTTATTGTTTCCACCGCTGATTTTGTTCTTACGATTATTTTATCGTTGTGAATTGCAGCTTCCGCTACCAATGAATGAGAATATTTGGTTTCAAAAAACAAAGCGTCAGGTTTTAGATTGGCTAGGTATTCCTCTAAACTGTGTTCGTGATTTCCACTGGGGCAACAAGGATATTTGGACGGAAGTCTCATTCGCGTTTTATCATGAACTGCGTTTTCTGTCTCTGTGTAGACCAGATGATTGTCTTTGTTGTTGTCGGCAAAGAATCGTCTTTGGTAAATCCACTCGCCAATTTTTCCTCTTTTTTCTGTTGCTGGAATTGTGTCTTCTTCTGCCCAATGAAGAAGATTTTCATAACAGTTTCTGCCCTCTTGCGGAGTAACAGTTCGCATCCAACTTATGTCTGACGGTAAATTGTTGAGGTTATGTAAAATTTCAATGTGCTGTAAAACATAGTCGATTGTTTTTCCTGTCCGTTGCATAATTTTTTTACAAGTGATTGGATTGAGAATTATATTTTCAAGTTTTGTAACCCATCGTAAGTTTTCTGGTCTGTTATCTTGTTTGTTTGTGTTTTTGTGGTCTACGATATGTCCATTTGTTGGAGCTTTCCCATGAAATGCTGTTGCAACGATTCTATGAACTCTGACACCAGAAAGAAGCAAATATCCATTGTTCTTGTCTACCTTTCCAAAGGTCCATTCATTATCGTTTCTTCTCTTTCTTGCATTTTCTCCCGAATGTCGCATAATCGCTCCGTTGTCACGGACTGAATAAGTTTCATTTTTGTAAACGCAAATTTTTTCTTGTGTGTAGTTGTTTATGTCTTGTGTAGTCATTATTTTTTCTCCTTGTTCTTGTTGAGAGTGATTTCTTCACCGATAAAGTAGGACAACGCCTCAGCGGCGGCTTTTTGTTTTGCTGTTTTTTTTGAAATGTCGCTCTCTTGAATTGGCCATTCCGCTTCCACTAATTTGCATGTGCATCGCCAGATAGGATTGCCATTTTTATCATGGGTTTCTGAAAACTCAAATGAGGGTTCTCTTATCAATCCTTTTTGTTGTAATTCATGAAGTTGGCTGGCGGCGTGTTCTGGGTCGATTTTTGAAATTACTTTAATTATTTTGTCACGGCGCAAAATCCATTCATAATACAATTTTGCAGCATATCTTATTGATTCGGGTTTTGTTGCGCTATATGTTGGATTATAAGAAAATAGTGATGTTCTTATGTTACGAATCTCAAAGGAGTATCTTTCTTCATGAGGGTAGATTTTGTTGTTTAATCCAAATGGATTTTGGTATGGTAACGATATGTGGATAGCTTGTTCTTGTAACGGCAGGCTCCAGTTTTGTAAGTTTTCGACTTGCATTCGCGGCCATAGCAAATCATCTTTTGCTATTGGCAGCTCCCAACCATGCTTTCTGCATTCCTCCTCAAGTTTTTCTACGTAGTTTTCGTAAAAATCCGACGTAGAAAAAAGTTTTTCGCAGACATTTTTGATGTATTCATTATTCCAATTGCTATCGATAGCAACCGCGCCTACAATTGCTTCGAATAAATCTTCGCAAACAGAATTGCTTTTTCGCGCTTCGTTTTTCTCATCGCTAGAACTTATGAATAGGAGTTCTTCAAGTTCCAAATTTTTTATGCTGTTGGCTAAGTTCTCTTTTCTAGCAAACCATGAACGAATTTCAGAAAGTTCCCCTTCGCTTTTTTCTGATATGTATTCTGTTTTTTCAACTTTTCCAAAAGCGTTATACATTCGTTGGCATAAGTAGGCATTCAGCGCGGCGTCGCCATAAAATTCAAGAACTTCGTTGTCGGCAATGCCAGGGTGTTCTTGCGCGTATGATTTGCGCGTGAATGCTTGTTTAAGCAGTCCTGCATTCTTAAAATTATATCCAATTTGTTTTTGGATAGTCTCAGAATCAAAAGTTTCTTTTTTCATAAAGAACTCCTAAAAGTAAATTTAGGCGCAATGCTATTATCAGCATTATTTTTTGAGAAATTTAACTGACGATTGGCATTTTAAGAAAACAGAAAATGGAGAACTAAGAAGACCTTGATTGCTGCGCGCAACTTGCATCGACACGCGACATTCAAAATGATTTTAGATCATATTTGCGGCTTTCTTACGCCTTTGATCAAAATATAATACAAAATTCCGTTCCCGTCAAGAAAAAATAAAAATTTTTCAATTTTTCCTCAAAAAAAAGCCAAACTCTTTAAAAAAAACTCTATCTATATGTATGAAAAAACATTGCGTAAAGCAAAAGGAGTTTATATGGAAAATGCGCGCGAAGAGACGCCTGAAGAAAAGTGGGAAAAAGCCACCATCGCAAATAACTTTATTTTCTACAAAGTTATACGCCGCTACGCGTCGTTTTGCTAGTGGTAATATTTACGTGTCCGCTCACGCGGACTACTGGCAATGAGCAACAATCCTGACACAAAGGAACTGCCTGAGCGCGCCCGCTATTATCAAGGCGTGATTGATGTGGATTTGTTAAAATCTGGACAGGATTACAAGGAACTTAGGACTTCGTTCATCGTATTTATTTGTATTGACGATGTTTTTGACAAAGGGCTTGCAAAGTACACTTTTGAAAATTTGTGTCGTGAAGATCCAAAAATAAAAATGAACGACAGGGCCTACAAATACTTTTTTATTTCCCAAAACTGTGATAAACTGTTGAATGAAAGGCAAAAGGCGTTTCTGCAAATGGTCGCAAGCAATAAAAGTTGCGACGCTTTTACGGACAAAGTCAAGAAGCTTGTGGACAACGCCAAGCGCAACACTCAATGGAGGAAGCAGTATATGGACTGGGAACGCGAAAAGACTCGCTCATATAACAGGGGCAGGGAAGAGCATGCTTTGGAAAGCGCCAAAAATCTTCTTGCCATGAATGTTTTGACTCCAGAACAAATCGCTCAAGCCCTCAACCTTTCCCTTGAGCAAGTGTTGCAGCTTCAAAAAGAAGCGCAAGCGTCCGTTACCGCGTAACTTCCTATGGACTACAGCTACATTTTTTCTTCCGCAAAGCCGCTAAAAGAAAAGTTCGCGGACTTTGGATTTAAAAAACGCGAGGGCTCTTATGTTTGCAAAAAGACTATTGCGGGCGGCGACTTTTACGCGACGCTTGCGATTTGCGGAGAAACTTTGACAGCGCAAGTTTACGATTCCGCCACGGACGAACTTTACACTCCCTTTGACATGGCAAGGGCCCGCGGAGCTTTTGTCGCGGCTGTTAGGGAAGAAGTCCAAAAAATCGTTGACGACTTTTGCGCGCGCTGCTTTGAGTCAAAAGACATCCACAAAAAATACGTTGACTTTATCGAGCGCCAATTTAAATGCAAGGCGGATTTTCCGTGGGCGGAACAAGACGGAACGGGAAAGCGCTATTCCGACGCGGCGGTTTTCCGCTGTCCAAACAAAAAATGGTTCGCGCTTGTGATGGAAATCAGTTACAAAAATCTGGGGCTTCCAAACGACAAAAAAGTTTTTTCGGTAAACCTAAAGGCGGATCCTGAGCGCGTCGCGGATCTTGTTGACAATAAAACGATTTTTCCCGCCTACCATATGAACAAAAAGCATTGGATAACGGTTTTGCTTACAAGCGCGACGGACTTTGACCTTTTGCGCTCGCTGACGGAACGTAGCCGAGCTTTGGTTAGTTGATCGGTTCCGTTCCCGGCGGAACGAATTCGCCGGCGGCCGCTCCGACCAAGGCTTCCAACGCGTAGGGCGAATAGGAGTAGCCCAAAAGAATTGTGTCGGCCCAGTCAAAGTCTTTTACCAGCACCGGAGACATTATCGCAAAGATGACGACGCGCTTTCTGCCGGCGATCGCGCTTAGGCTTTTGGCGACGGCCGCGCTGTTTTGGTCGGCCACGCACATTATGATTGTGTCGTAGCCTTGCGCCGTTGACAAGATGTTTTCGGCGGCCCATTGAGTTTCGTTGGGGCCCATCGCGTAGTTAAAGCGGAACTCTCCGCTATTGGGCCAGCGCTCTTTTCCAGCCTTAAAAAATTGCGGCTCGCTTCCGCAAAGCAAAACTTTTCCCGCGGACTCTTTTGTAAAGGGAAGCGACTTCTTTTTTAGAGCGGTGATGGAACGGCAGGCTTGGTCCAAGAAAAATTTTTGGCCTTCCTTGTCGGGGATGCGCTGGTCGATTTGGTTTTCGTCAGGGTAAAGGGGAGCGGTGTTCTTGCCCTTGTAATAGTTCAGCTTTGCAAGGATTACGCGGCGGGCGGCGGTCACGACCTTTTGCCTAAAGTCTGTGTCGCGCTTCATCGAAGCGATTACGCCGGTCCAAAGCGGCTCGTCAAGCTGCGCGGTGGTGGAAGAAATCACGATGTCGTTTCCCGCGTCGATCGCCATCTTAAACGCGCGGGAGACCGAGCCCGCGTACATTGTGGCTCCGTTCATCATCATGTCGTCCGTGATGATAAGCCCCTTGTAGCCCAGCTGCTTTCGCAAAATTTCGGTCAAAAAGTATTCGCTAAGGCTGGCCGGCTCGCCGTTGGGGCGTAGTTGCGGAAAGCTTAAGTGTCCGCTCATTATCGCCGGAACGTCGTTTTGTATCAAATATTTAAACGGAACCAACTCGCGGTTCTCAAAAGTTTTTTGGTCGATGTTGATGCTGGGCAGGAACAGGTGCGAGTCGTTTTGCGTGTCGCCGTGGCCCGGAAAATGTTTTGCCGTCGGAATCACGCCGGCGTCTAGGCAGCCCTTTGCCCAAGCCGCCCCAAGGATTCCCGCGATGCGAGCGTTCTCTCCAAAGGAGCGCGTTCCGATGATCGTGGAATTTTTGTCAGTGTACAAATCGATTGTCGGCGCGAAATTCATGTTGATGCCAAGCGCGGCGATTTCTCGGTTGATGTAATAGCCGGAGTAATACGCGTCGTAAGGATAGCCGCTCGCGCCGATCGACAAGTTGCCGGGCGTGATGGATGTGTTTCCCTTAACGTGGCGGATCCAGCCGCCTTCTTGGTCGGTGGCGACAAAGAGCGGTATTTGCAGCTTTCGCTTTTGCGCCTTTTGCTGCAGCGTTTTAACCGAACGCGCAACAAGCGTCGTGTTGTCCGTGTTCCAGCCAAAAACTTTTACGCTTCCCAAGCCGCGCGACGAGACCCATTCGTTTAAAAGGTCGCTCGGCTCCGCGCCCGCCCAACCGAACATCAAGATTTGCGAATATAATTCTTCGTCGCTCATTCTGGCCACAAGCGCGTCGGCCAATTCTTCGTTGGGGTAGTCGCTCCAAAAGTTTATGTCGTCTTGCGCGGCTGCGTTTTTGGGGAACGCAAGCAAAAGCGCCAACGCGAAAGCAAGCGCCGTCGCGAACGAGGCGGCGGTTTTTTTGGCCTGGAAATAATTTTTGCTTTTGGACATTTTTGTTATGGCGGCTTTCATTTTTAATTCAGGCTCCGAATGTATTCCGCCGCTTCAAAGGCCGCGATCGCTCCGTCGCTTGTGGCCGTGACAACTTGGCGGAAGGGTTTGGAACGAACGTCGCCCGCCGCGTATAGGCCGGGAATCGTGGTTTGCATTTTTTCGTCGGTGACGATGTATCCGGCCTGGTCCGTTTTTAGCATTGAGATCAATTCGTTTTTAGGAAGCATTCCCACGCTGACAAAAACTGCCGCGGCGGGCATTTCGGTTAGTGACCCGTCTTGGACGTTTTTTAAAACGATTGACTCAACCCTTTGGCCGCCCTTGATTTCTTGGACAACGCTGTTCCACAATACCGTGATTTTTGGGTTGGCTAAAACTCTGTCGGCGACGGCCTTTTGGGCGCGCAATTGGTCGCGGCGGTGGACCAAAAAAACTTTTTCGGCCAGCTGCGAAAGATAGTTGGCTTCGTCGCAAGCGGCGTCTCCGCCTCCGATTACAAAAATAGTTTTGTTCCTAAAAAGCGGGCCGTCGCAAACGGCGCAGTAGCTGACTCCTCGGCCTTCAAGTTCCTTCTCGCCGGGAACATCGAGTTTCTTGTGTTCCGCTCCGGTCGCCAAAACGACAGCCTTTGCGGAGTATTTTCCTTTTGAAGTTTCGATTTCAAATTTATCTTTGATTTTGTCGATTGATTTTACTTGGGCGCTTTGGATTTGCGCTCCAAAGGCTTTGGCCTGTTCCTGCATCGTTTGAATAAAAGCAAAGCCGTTTGCCGCGGGAAAAACGCCGGGGTAGTTTTCCAAGCCCGCGATTTTTAGGACTTGGCCGCCCGCGACCGAAAGGTCCAGCGCCAGCGCCTTTAGTCCCGAGCGCGCCGCGTATTGTACGGCCGCAAGGCCTGCCGCTCCCGCTCCGATAGAAATAAAGTCGTATTCGTTTTGGACATTTTCGCTCATTCTTTAATTATAGCGAAAGACGTGTTGCTTTTCAATCAGTTTTATTTTATTATGGCGGAATGGCGATAAAAACTGACGGAATTATTTTGGACATTGACGGAACGATATGGAACACCACCGGCGTGGTTTCGGGAGCGTGGAACAAGGCGATAGCCGATTGCGGATACGACGCCGCTTTGACAGATCCCGCCTCCTTGCAAAAAGAATTCGGAAAGCCGATGAACGTCATCGCCGACGACCTGTGGCCCAACCTTACGCAAGAGCAAAAAAACGTTTTGATGGAAAAGTGCTGCCAGCGCGAGCAGGAAGCGATAAAAGAAAACCAAGAGGACATCGCTTATCCCAAAGTCCGCCAAACGATAGAGGCGCTCTCCAACAAGTTCAAGCTTTACATCGTTTCAAACTGCCAAAGCGGCTACATAGAGTTGACGATGGAAAAAAACAAAATCGCGGATTTCATCAAAGACCATGAATGTTACGGCGATACAGGCATGGGAAAGGCCGACAACTTGCGCGACCTTGTTCGCAGGAACGGAATAAAGGCACCGGTTTACGTGGGCGACACGCAAGGCGACGCGGACGCTTGCCGCGAGGCCGGAGTAAAATTTGTTTTTGCCAGTTACGGTTTTGGGGACGTAAAGAAATTTGCGGCCAAGGTTGACCGCTTTGACCAGCTATTGGATTTGTTCCAAAACCTTGACTAAATCTTCTTTTGTCTTTGCAAGGGGCCGCTTAAGGTCAAAAGGCTTAAGCACTTCTTGAATCGTTTGCGGAACTTCAATCCGTTCGCCCAAGGCTTTTTGAACAAAGCTTGCCGAGTAGGCCGGATGATCGCGCTGGATCAATACCACCGCGTCGCCCGCGCCGTCAATCAAGTCTTTGCGCTTTTGCGCCGCTCCGTAGGCGGCCGCCGTTTCTTGGTCGGAAATCAAGTCGTATTTTTTGTACAAGTCCTTTGCCGCTTCTTCCGTCGCGGCCTCGTCAACCTTTGCGGGGTAGACAAAGCTTCTTATCATCGCCGAGTAGTCGGTAAAGAAATCTTCCAGGCGCTCCAAGTTTGACGGGTCGCTTGCGTTTACCGGCGGCCTGTCCTTTACGCTTACTATCGCGTCGGTGATTATCGGGTAGCCTTTTACGTCTGCTCCCAAGGCTCCGCTTGTTGGAACGATAAAGCCTCTCAGCGGAAGGCAAAGGCGCCAGCTGTAAAGGCCGGCCACCAAGTTGGAATAATTTCCGGGCGCCATCGCGTAGTAAATGTCGCCCGAAACTTTTTCCTTTAGGCGCGAAAAAGCGTAGGTGTAAAAAAAGGCTTGAGGCAAAAGGCGGCCGATGTTGGCCGTCGTTGACGCTGTCAAGCTGAACTTTTGGACAAGCGCGCGGTCCGAAAAAATTTCTTGGATCAAGGCGCGGCAGTATTTTAAGTCGCCGTCGATTTCAATCGGATAAATGTTCCCGCCGTTCCAAACAAAGTCGGATTCGCTTAAGCCGCGGACTGTTCCTTTTGGATAAAGCAGGACCGACTTTAACTTTTTGCTTCCGCGCAAGGCCCTTGCCAGCGACGCGCCGTGCGGGCCGCTCGTCAAGTCAAGGAATGTGGCGGTCTTTCCGTTCAATGTCAAAATCGTTTCCAAGCAGGCCGCCATGTATGAAACGCCAAAGTCGCGGTGGCTTCCTGTCGGGCCGTTGAAAAGCTCCAGCGTGAACAAATTGTCGTCAAGGCGCTTTAGCTTTGGCTCAAAGGGAAATGCCTTTGTGGCTATCGTTTCGCAAATGATTGGGGAAAATTCCGTGTTTATGCAGGCGCTTGTAAGCGCTCCGGCAATTGAGTCGAATGTCGTGTTTTCGTTTGTGTACAAAATCCAGCGGCGCAAGTCGGCGTTCCCCTCTGGAACGTAAAGACCCCCGTCCGCCGGCATGCAGTCCAAAAGCGCTTGCAAAAAGCTTGTGTCAACTGTCTTGTCTCTCGTGCTTGTAAATCGCATACCGCCTATACTAGCGCATTTTTGCCTTTTTGTCATTAGACTTGTAAAATTGCTAAAAATTTTGTATCTTTATATTGATGAAATATCTCAAAAAGGATTCCGCGTGGCAAAAGGAATTGCTCGCGCGCTTTATAGATTACGCAAAAACTTTTTCCACTTCTTCAAGCGCGGCCGCTGACAATGGCGTCCAGCCTTCAACCGAATGCCAGCGCGACTTTGCCAATAAGATTGCCGCGGAACTAAAATCCTTGGGATTTGAAGGCGTACAGGTCACAAAGTACGGGTACGTCTACGCCTATATTCCGGCAAATCTAGCGGGAACGGCCGCAAAGCCCTTTTGCTTGCTGGCCCACTTGGACACGGTGGAAGAATGTTCCGGCAAAAATGTAAAGCCGCAAGTAAAAAAGCGCGACGGCGAGACTATCGTGACAAGCGACGGAACGACGCTTTTGGGCGGAGACGACAAGGCAGGACTTGCCGCCATTGTGACCGCCTTGCATTATTTGCTAGACAACAAAAAAATCGCGCATCCAAAAATCGAGATTTGCTTTTCTCCCGACGAAGAAACCGGCCACGGAATGGACCACGTTCCGCTTGACTTGATAAAATCCAAAGCCGCATACACGGTTGACGGCGGCCACATCGGCGAGTTGGAGTGCGAATGCTTCAACGCGTATAAGAGCGAAGTTTTCTTTACGGGAAAGGCGGCGCACACAGGCGACGCCCGCGCTGCCGGAATGGTCAACGCTATCGGAGCGGCAACTTTGTTCGTCCAGTCGCTTCCGCGCGCCGAGGCTCCCGAGACCACCGACGGCATGCAGGGCTTTTACGCTCCCTTTGAAATCAGCGGAACGATGGAAAGCGCCCGCGTTTCTCTTTTGCTGCGCGACTTTGACAGCGCCGGAATGGATGAGCGAAAAAAAACGGTGGCCCAACTTGCAAAAGCCGCCGCGGCCTCTTACGGAGCTAGCGTAAAGGTAAAGCACATCCAGCAATACTTGAACATGAAAGAAGGAATACAAAAGGCGCCTTATGTAAAAGAGCGTTTGGTCAAGGCCTATAAGGAAAGCGGAATCGAGCCTGTCTTTAAGCCCATTCGCGGCGGCACGGACGGCTCGCGCCTTACCGAAATGGGAATCCCTTGCCCCAACATTTTTACAGGAGCGCACGAGTATCACAGCGAGCGGGAATGGGTCAGCCTTGAACAAATGCTGGCCGCCGCCGATATTATAGTAAGCCTAGGAGCGATTTATGCATGAATACAGAATTGAAGGCGGATTTCCGATAAAGGGAAAAATCACCGCCGCGGGAAACAAGAACGCCGCGCTTCCTTGTATTGCGGCGACACTTTTGACTGACGAAAAAGTAACGCTTAGAAACATCCCCGAGATTGAAGACGCGGGCGTTATGTTCAAGATTTTGGAAGGCCTCGGCGCTTCCGTAAAAAAAATCGAAAAGCACGTTTGGGAAGTCACCGCGCAAAAAATTGAGACGGCCTTGATTCCCCCGGAGCTTTCTAAAAAAATCCGCGCCTCGATTTTGTTCGCCGGCCCGCTAATCGCCCGCTTGGGAAAGGCCAGCATGATGCCTCCTGGCGGAGACGTAATTGGGCGCCGCCGCCTGGACACTCACTTTTTGGCTTTGACCGAATTAGGAGCCCGCGTAGACATTGACGGAAAATTTGAGTTTAGCGCCAACAAGCTTGTGGGCGACGACATATTCCTTGACGAAACTTCGGTTACCGCCACCGAAAACGCTTTGATGGCGGCGGCGCTGGCCGAGGGCCGAACGACAATCACCAACGCCGCGAGCGAGCCTCACGTTCAGGACTTGTGCAAAATGCTCATCGCGATGGGCGCAAAGATTAGCGGCGTTGGCTCTAACATTTTGATAATCGATGGAGTAAAAAAGCTCCACGGCTGCGACTTTGCGATCGGCCCGGACTATATGGAAATCGGTTCCTTTATCGGATTGGCCGCCGCCACTCGCGGTTCCGTCACGATAGAAAACATCAATCCGCCGGACATGCGGCCCTTGCGCATCGCTTTTGGAAAGCTTGGAATCCGCTGGAACATAAACGGAAACACGCTAGAAGTCGCCGCCAACCAAGACATGAAGGTAAACCCTGACCTTGGCGGAATGATTCCAAAAATCGACGACTCTCCGTGGCCGGGATTCCCGCCGGATTTGACCAGCATCATGACGGTTGTGGCGACACAAGTCGAAGGCAACGTTTTGATTTTTGAAAAAATGTTCGAGTCAAGAATGTTCTTTGTTGACAAGCTTATCGGAATGGGAGCGCGCATAACTTTGTGCGATCCGCACCGAGCCGTTGTCAGCGGTCCCAGCGTTCTTCACGGCGACAAGCTTGTGTCGCCCGACGTTCGCGCCGGAATGGCGATGGTGATCGCGGCGATGATAGCGCGCGGCGAAAGTTCCATTAGCAACGTTTACCAGATTGAACGCGGCTACGAAAACTTGATTCCGCGCCTAAAGGCTTTGGGCGCGCATATCGAGTGCGTCGAAGTAAAGTGAAAAAAAAGCGGCCTATGGGCCGCTTTTTTTAGTCGTTCTTGCGCGCCAGGAAGGCAACGCTGACCACAAGCAAAAGGACGACGTAAACGCCGATGCCGGCAAAAATCGCCATTCTCGTTCCGGCCATCGCGATAAATACAAGGTTTAAAACCTTGATTGTGTATTCAATCATGCGTTCCAAGAAGTAGAAGACGATGTTCAAAACCGGCAGGATGAAAACCCACTTGAACTTGAATATCGCTCCCGCCGCAAGCCTGTAGTTCCACGCGATGCTTGCGACAAAGATAAAGATTATCAAAAGCATAAAGGGATAGAAGATTCTGTTCAGCGACTCTACGCTAAAGACTTCGCTTGAGTAGCCGTAGTCTGGAGCCTTGCGCGCCAAGCGGTTAAGCGAGAAGGGGTTTAAGTTTCCTTTTCCGGCGGCGGAGAGCAAAATCAAGGAAATGTCTTCGTAAGGAATCGGAAGGTAAAGCTGGTTCTTTGACAAGATTGAAGTGTACTCTTGCGTTCCGGCGTATTCGTAAACCGGCTCGTTCTTTTGCTCGCGCGAGTTTCTGCTTACGGAGCGGAGCATGATGTAGGGAATCGACTTTATTGAAGAATTGATTTCAAGCCGCTGGGTTTCGTAAAGGCCCAGCGATTTTGTGTCGCAAGACTTCATCTTTGCGTATGGGGTGGAAACGGAATACTTGAACTGGCCATATTCGTCAAACGAAAAAAGCTCAAGGCCGCGGAGGTATCTAACCATTCCGCCGGTTCCGTCAACTTCGGTTACGCCGTGAATCAAAATGATGTCGTAGCCGCCGGTTGGATGGCGGATTGAAAAGTAAACGTTCTTTGAGCTTTCAAAGCGGCTTGCGTCGTAAGTCTCGTCGATAAAAAAGAATTGCTCCAAAAGCCTGTCGCGGGAAATTTTTAGGTAGCGGATAACGTCAGGGTCGCGGGCCTTTCTTTCGTCTTCCATCGCAAGGTCGTTGAAAATGTAATAGGACTCTTCAAAGTTTCCGTTGTTGAGCGCCTTGTAGCCTTCCCATTTTTTTCTAAAGAAAAGGTTTCCGGCTGTAAGCTCTTCCTTTTGGGCTGACTGCAAGCGGTTCCAAGCTTGGCTTGCAATGTCCTTTGCCTCAAAAATGTTGGGGTCGTTTGGTCCGCAAAGGCGTTCCGCTTCTACCGAAAGATAGTGGGCGCCAAAAAAATCTTTGGCCGCAAAAAGTTCGCGCGCCTTTTGGAGCATTTCCAAAACGGTCATCTCGCTTTCGTCAAAGCCTTGGAAAGTTTTTCCGTGGTCGTTTAGATTTGTTTCCGAAAAACTTTTGTTGCGCTCTTCGCGGCGCTTGGCTTCCAATTCCTTAAGCTTGGCTTCGGTTTTGCGCTCGCGTTCCTTTAATTCCTTGTTGTTGGGGTCCAGGGCAAGCGCCTTTCTTTCGTATTGAATGGCGGCCTCGGGATTATTTTGGAAGCGGTACTGGTCGGCCAAGCGCAAGTAGTCTGTAATCAAGCCCGGAATCTCGTGCATGAACTTTTTCTTGGAATTTTCAAAAGGCAAAAGAATCAAGGTTCCGATTGACGCGATGAATGTTGTTACAAGCGCGGCAACCATAATCTTTTTTAAGAGAAGGGCGATCTCCGGGCTAAAGCGGCCTTGCGCTTTTTCTCCGTATTCGGCAAAGGCAAGCGAGCAGGCGAGCAAAAAGCCTGTAAGCAAAATCGAAGGAAGCGCGTCAAAAACAAGGGACAAGGAGTTGGCGCTTTTGTAGGCAAACTCCGAGCCGGCCGCGACGCTATCCATCGGCAAAAGAAAAAGGCCCGCGGTCCAAAGCGCCGCCACGGCAAAAATGGAATAGGCTAAAATCGAAGGAAGAAATTTTTTCATTCGCCTCTCCTTCTTTTTTTGCCGGCGTGGACGATAGCCTTAAAGGTTCCCAATGAAATTAAAAGCAAAATGATCGCGCAGTTCATGGCGCACTGGAAGTGTTGGCCGATGATCAAGGCAAAGCCGCCGACGTTGTTTATCGCGTTGACAAAGGTGTCAAAGCGGCCTAAAAAGTAAAAGCAGTTTAGGGTGATGATCGCAAAGGTGTCAAAGGTGATGTAAAAGGCGTCGGCCAACTTCCATTCGCTGGCCGAAACTATCGCTCCCAAAGCGACAAGCGCCGCCATAAGCGAAGAAAAGAGCAGCCATGGAATCATTCCTTCCGAGCAGGCTTCGTAGGCTTTTTGCTGGACTGTTCCGATTCCGCCCAAAAACGCCATCAAGACAGGCGGCGGCGTCAAGTTTTCTCCGATGATCGGATCCGAAAAGCCCAAGGCGTCTCTTTTAAAGTTAAGGGGCGTGTTTGAAATTTTCTTTACCGATCGGCTTGTTCTTACGCTTGTAAAGTAGTCCTCGTTGATCCTGATTCCGTTTACAAAATTTCCGCTTACAAAAGTAAAATAGTAAAGCCTTTTGTCGATAGTCCTAAAATAACCGGCGGTTAGCTCCGAGGGCTTTTCCTCTAGGGCGACGCTTTTTTGCTGGACAGTTTTGTATGAAATCGGAGCGGCGAAAATCCAGGCGGCCAACGAAAGGACCGCGATTGTTATCGCTCCAGAGACTTTGTTGTAGCGGGGGTGCCTAACCAGGGTAAGAAAGAGGAACATCGGAACGAAAAGCAAAAGAATCGGGAAAAAGACTATCGCTCCGTTTATAAAAATTTGAGCGTCAAAAATAGAAATTTGCGAGCCTACGACAAAAGAGGTGACGCTGTGGTAGAGCATTATCAAAAAGCCGCCGGCCGCAGTTCCAAAGACGCAAATCAAGACAAAGGCCAACAGTTCTATCAAAACCGTTTTCATTCTATCTATTCTAGCGCAAGATGTGATTTTTGACTAGACAAAAATGACGGCGCGGTTTATAATTTAAGTTATGTCAGAAGGACAGACACCCGCTGATTTTGGCCACAAAGTCATCTTCTTGAACCCCGATTTTCCGGGCCACGGAGACGTTTTTAAGGACCTTAGGGAAAACGAATACGAATTTTATCTTCTCGAAAATTACCGCGACGCAAAATCGGTTTTGCGCGAGTACAAAAGTTCCATCTGCATTATATACGCGGACGACGGCACGACAAAGCGCAAGGTGATAAATTTCATCCTTTCTTGCTCAAAGGACGATTCCGTAAATTCCACGCTTTTTTATCTATTGACTAGCGAGCTTGTCTCAAAGGAAAAGAAGGCCTTGGAACAGGCCCAGAATTGCTACCATGGAATGATAGCGCTTAATTCAAGAACTCCCTTTATGATTCAAGCCATAAAGCAGCAGCTTGAGGACAAAAACGCCAAGGGCCGCCGCCAATACGTGCGCGTTTCTTGCTCCGCCGACAGGGAGGCCATCGCGCTTGCCGAAATTAACGGCCGCCTTTTCAAGTTCAAAATGCACGACATAAGCATCGTGGGCTCCGCTTGCTCGGTAGAAGCCAAGCTCGCCTCTGTTTTTCCAAAGGGAACGGTAATCCCGTCGGTGAACTTTACTTTGGGCGGAAAGCAAATTCCTGTCGGCGAAGTCGCGGTCTACGCGGTTTTTCCGATGAACAACGAAGCCAAGCTTGTCTTGCTTTTTAAGAATCCTCTTATAGGCGAAAGAAAAGAGTTGGTTCACAATTACATCCGCGAAAAATTTGACAGCGACATTCATACAATCATAAAGAGCCGCCCGCGCGACGAGGAAGATTACTCCAAGGCCTTTGCCGAAGGCGAGAGCGACGCTCAATGAACTTGCTTTCAATCAAGGGCCTCACAAAAATCGGCCGCGAGGCTCCGCTTTTTACCGACGTCACCTTGGGCTTGGACGAAGGCCAAAAGGCCGCGCTTATCGGAAAGAACGGCGCAGGAAAATCAACTTTATTAAATTGCGTGGCGGGTGTCATCGCTCCCGACAACGGAAGCGTAGTCTTTAACAAAGAGGCTGGCTTTTCTTACCTTGCGCAAACGCCCTCCTTTGACGGCGAGGACACAATCCGCGGCCACATCTTTAAAAGCGATTCCCCAAAACTAAAAATCATAAACGAGTACCAAAGCCTTTGCGTAAATTTGGGCGGCTTGAACCAAGCGCAAGCGGAACGTTACGACGCGCTTGAAAAGAAAATGAATGACGGCGACTTGTGGAACTACGAGGCGCAAATTTCTTCGATACTTTCAACGCTGGGGATCCACGACCTTGACCGCAAGATGAAAACCCTTAGCGGCGGAATGACAAAAAAAGTCGCGCTGGCCCAAGTCTTGGTCGAGGACACAAAAATTCTTTTGCTCGACGAGCCGACAAACCATTTGGACATAAAGACGATTTCTTGGCTGGAAGATTATTTGCGGAACACAGACCGCGCCGTTTTTATGGTCACGCACGACCGATATTTTTTGGACAGCGTTTGCTCCGACATTTACGAGCTGGAACGCGGGCGGCTTACGCTCTACCACGGAAATTATTCCGAGTATTTGGAAAAGAAAGAAAAAGAAATCGAGATCGCCAAGAACACCGACCGCCGCATAGAGTCTGTCTTGCGCTTTGAGCGCGACTGGCTTTTGCGCGGCCCCTGCGCCCGCGGAACCAAGGCAAAGGCGCGAATCCAGCGCGACCAGCAATTGATCGCCCACGAAAAATTCCAGGAAGACAAGGGCTTTACTTTTGAGACCAAGGAAACGCGCCTGGGCGGAAAAATTTTGGAGCTTCACCGGCTGTCAAAGAATTATCCAAAAGGCTTTGCCGAGGCCGCGCAGGAATCGCCTGTCCTAAAAGATTTTTCCTACACCTTTAGCAAAGGGCAAAAAATCGGAATCTACGGCAACAACGGAAGCGGAAAGACGACGCTCCTCAACATGATCGCCGGACGCCTCGCCCCCGACAGTGGAAACATCGTTCTTGGCGTCAATACGCATATCGCTTACTACGAGCAGAATCCGACCTTTAAAGACTTGTCGATGACCTCGCTTGAATACATCGAAGAAGCCGCCGAATGGATTGAGCTTAACGACGGACGCAAATTAAGCGCCGCGCTTTTTTTGAACGAGTTTGGCTTTGAAGGAAAAATCCAGCATTCGCCGGTTTCGTCGTTAAGCGGCGGCGAGCGAAAGCGCCTTTACCTTGTCCGCCTTTTGATTTCCAATCCCAACTTCATCATCCTTGACGAGCCAACCAACGACTTTGACATTTGGACGATGAACATTTTGGAAGACTTTTTGGCGCAGTTCAAGGGCTGCCTTTTGATTGTAAGCCACGACCGGTATTTTATGGACAAGGTTTGCGACACGCTTTTCATTTTGGAAGACGACGGAAGCGTGTCAGGCTTTGTCGGAAAGTGTTCCGAGTACATCGAGCTATTAAAGGAACGCGAGCGGGAGGAACGGCTGAGCGCGGCGAACCAAAAGGCTTCGCAAGACCAAAACGCGCCGTCTCAGAACGGTTCGCAAGACCAAAACGCTGCGGCTCCCGCCAAGCCAAAAAAGCTTTCGTTCAAAGAGCAAAAAGAATTCGCGGCGCTCGAAGCCGACATAGAAAAGCTTGAGGCGCGCAAGGCAGAGCTTGAGGCCGCGCTTTCCAGCGGCGAAAGCGACTTTGCAAAGATCCGCGCCTGGAACGACGAGTACCAAACGCTGTCCGCCGGCTTGGACGCAAAATACGCGCGCTGGGACGAACTGTCCGCTCGCGCCTAATTGGCCGCGGCTTTTTTGGTCTTGCAAGCAATTCTTATTTTTGCGCGAATGGGTCTTCTTTAATCTTTGTGTATTTCCAATCGTAGCCGTGGGTGCTGGGACGCAGGCCTTGGACGCGCTCGTTCTCGGCGCGCAGTTGGTCGCTGATCATTTTCTTAAAGGCTGTCATAAGCGGCTCGGGATTGGCCTCTGGATTTGCTAGTCCTGCCTCTTGCAATTCCTTGATTAGATAGTAGCAAGTCTCCGCCGTGGAAACGCATTCAGGACGCGGCTCGTGCTTGAACGTGAATATTGAACGGTAGTTGCCGGCAAAGGACATCTTTGGAAGTTCTAGTAAAAAAGGATTGTGCTGCAAAATTTTCCGCGAGCAAAACCAGGTTGCGTCAACGATTATCGGCATCAAGATTTTTCCGCGAGCCGCGCTCTTAAAGTCTGGGTTGGCCGCGTTCCATGCGTCGTCTCCGGGATAGAGCAAAAGGGGAAGGTATTTGGGATCGGACAAAAGTTCAAAAAGCCGCCGGCCGGGAACATTGTCCTTTGTGTAATCCAAGCTGACCAAAATTTCGGAGTCGGGAAGGCACAAGTGGCTGATGCGGCCGGTTCCGGTGCGCTGCCGCTTGGCTTCCTTTGGATGCATGAGGAAAATAAATTTTAGTCCAGATTGGACCGGCGGCTTTGTGTATTGGCACAAGCAAAAGCCGTCCGGCCGGAAGCATTTGTAGCAGCGCACGTTTGGTTTTACTTTAACATTGCAAGAAGAGCGTCTTTGCTTTGCGCTCCGATTGTGCTTGCGGTAACGTTTCCGTCCTTAAATACAAAGAAGGACGGGATGCTCATGATTCCGTATTGCTGGGCAAGCTCTCCCTGTTCGTCAACGTTCACCTTGCCGACCTTGTAGCTTCCGTCGCTTTCGTTGGCCAGCTCCTCAACGACAGGGCCCATCATTTGGCAAGGGCCGCACCAAGTCGCCCAAAAGTCAACCAACACCGGAACGTTTGATTGCAAGACTTCTTCTTTAAAGTTTTCAGTTGTAAGAGTGATTTCTGCCATATTGCCTCGTTTACTCGTTCACCGCGGCGGGCAAGTCTTGCTTGTTGTCGGGCATCTGAACGATAAGCGACTGGTCGCGCTTTTCGCAGTACTTGCAAAGGGTGGAACGGCCGGCGGCTTCGGCATCGGCTACGCTTCCGCTGTGCAAGTTTTCTGGAACGGTGCGGCTAAGGGCTTGGCAGTCGTTGTGAGTGTGCAAGCGAGTTCCAAACTCTGTCCAGTAAACTGTGGACTTGGTGTACTGCTCGACTTGCTCGGCCGAGATCGGATTAAAGTCATAGCTTGCGACTCCGGCAATCAAAAGCGCGATGACCGCGGCCACCGCTCCGACTGTCTTTGTCTTTTGGTCGGCCTTTTCGTTCTTCAAAAGCAAAACGATAAAGGGCAAGAAGGCCACGGCGCAAACGATGACGCCCATGTTGTTCCAAAGCCAGAACAAAAGCGGATTCTTTTCGGAAGCGGGCTTGATGTGGTTGGCCTTTTTCCAAAGCTGAGCGCCGATGATTACAAGAACCAAGTCAATCGCAAGGAAAGCGATTCCCTGGTAAAGGGGCGGAACGCTTGTAAGGAAGGGAATGATTTTTGTTTCGGTGATTACGGCCAAAGCCACAAATTCGCAAACAATCGCCAATACCCAAAGTACAACGGCTCCAACTCTAAGTCCAACCGTTGACTGTCCGCTAGAAGCCGCCGCGCTTGCGATGGCCGCCTTTTTTTTGTCTGACATGTTTTCTGCCATAAAATTTCTCCTTTGTTTATGTAAAAAATAAAAGCCTAAATTATTTTAAAAGTCCCATAAGGGCGCTGGCCAATCCGCCAGCCGCTGGTTTGGAGCCAGGCTTTGAGCCGGAAGCGGAACCCAAGAGGCCGCCCAAAAGGCTGGTCAAGTTTCCGTTGGAGGCAAGGCCGGTAAGCAAAGTTCCAATCGCGCCGGCAGACGAGCCGGATGTTTGCTGGCCCAACAAGCTCATAAAAAGCGGGGCGGCCGCGGCAAGGATGGCGCTTACCGCGCTGGCCGAAGTGTTTGACGCTTTGGCGATGTTCTTTTTGTCAGTCGCCGTCAACAAGTGCGATACGATTTTAGCGCCGTCGTCCAAGTCAACGTTCTTAAAGAAAGCCGAAAGGTTTGACGAGTTTTCGCCTGCGTGGTCGGCCAGGGCTTGCGTAAAGCCTTTTGCCGTCGATCCGCTTGTTTGCTTGGCGGCTCCGTTTAGCAATGCGGGAAGGGCCGCGGCCAAAACGTTTGTTACATCGGCGGAGCTTGTTTCAGTCGCCTTGCTGATGCCAGAAACGCTCTTTGCGCTTAGGAGCGTTGTAAGAATAGAAGATGCGTCCATTTATTGCCTCTATTAATAAAGAATGTTTTGTTATTATAAACCTGATTTTTTGCTCGGTCAAGAAATTTATCCCCGCGGAGAAGCAGCGTCGGCGGACTTGACAAAATGTTTCTGTATATAGTATCATTGTGCCGTTAGGAGAAAACTATGAAAATTGTAAAAATCGCCGCGGCCTTTGCCGCTTGCGCCATGCTCTTTGGCTGCGCCAAAAAAGATTCGTCTTCAAAGACTGTAAAAATCGGAATCGCCAAAATCGTCCAGCACCCGGCCTTGGACGCCGTTGAAAAAGGCGTTATGGACGTCGTGAACGAGAACGGCTTTAACGCCGAGTACGACTTGCAGAACGCCAACGGCGACGTAAACACCGCCGCCCAAATCGCCCTCAAGTACAAGGACGAAGGCGTAAAGGTCGCCGTAGGAATCGCGACTCCGGTTGCCCTTGCCTTGGCCACTTCTATCAAAGACATTCCGATCGTTTTCGGAACGGTAACCGACCCCGTCGGCGCCGGCCTTGTTTCTTCCATCGATAAAGGCGAGAACAACGTTTGCGGAATGAGCGACGCGATTCCCTCAGAGCAGCACATCGCGCTCTTCAAGAAGGTTGCCGGCCTCAAGACTTTGGGCTACATCTACACTTCAAACGAAGCCAACTCAATCAGCGCCTTGGAGCAGGTAAAGCGCGGCTGCAAAGAAGCCGGACTTGAATTGGTAACCCAGGCCATCACAAACTCGTCGGAAGTTCAGGCCGCCGCGAAGGCGATCGTTGACCGCGTTGACGGAATTTATTTGACGACAGACAACACAGTGTTCAGCGCCCTTAGCAGCTTGGTCCAGGTTTTTGGCCAGGCCAAAAAGCCGATTTTCAGCGCCGACGTTACAGGCGCGGAAGCAGGCGGCTGCTTGATGGCAAGCGGCTTTAACTACTACAAGGCCGGCCGCGCGACAGGCGAGATGGTCGTAAAGATTTTGAAGGGAGCCAAACCCGCCGACCTTCCGGTTCGCTTTATGACTGAGCCAAGCGACAGCGACTTGCTCTTTGACCTTGACGTAGCAGCCGCCTGCGGAATCACTATTCCCCAGGATTTGCTTGACAGCGCCAACGAAATCATCAAAGACGGAAAGCTTACAAAAAAATAAGCGCGGAACGACATTATGCTCGCAAGCATTTTAATTGAAGGTTTGATTTACGGAATAATGGTTCTCGGATTGTTCATGACTTTCCGAGCGCTCAACTTTTGCGACATGACCGTTGACGGTTCCTTTCCGATGGGCGGCTGCGTTTTGGCGGCTTGCCTTACCCACGGAATCGCGCCTTCAATCGCTTTGCTTTTGGCATTCGCCGCCGGCATTTGCGCGGGCCTTGTGACAACATTGGTTTACACAAAGCTTCGCGTGCCGGACTTGCTTGCCGGCATTTTGGTTATGACAATGCTTTACTCAGTCAACTTGAGAATCATGTCAAACCACGCCAATGTTTCGTTCTTAAAAATTCCAACGATATTTTCAAAAATAATTTCCGCCGTTCAAAAAGCGCAAGCGGCCTTTTCGCCCGAATGGGCCATCGCCGCTTACGTTTTTGCCGTCGTGCTTGTCCTTTGCGTTTTGCTGAACTTGTTTTACAACACCGATTTTGGCCTTACGATGGGCGCTCTTGGCGCCAACGAGCAAATGGTCGTAAGCCAGGGCGTCAACGTAAAGTATATGCGCGGCGTCGGCATTTGTTTTGGAAACGCGCTGGCCTCTCTTTCGGGCGCGCTCTTTGCGATGTATTCCGGTTTTGCCGATGTTGGAAGCGGAACGGGCGTCGTGGTTTCGGGCCTGGCTTCGCTTATGCTTGGAGAATTTGTTTTAAGGTCCAACAGAATCTCGCTCCAACTTTTGCGCGTTTTGATCGGCTCGATAATTTACCGCGCCCTTATGTTCCTTGGACGCCGCTACGGCTACGTAATCGGAATGAATTCCAACGACTTAAAATTGATTACAGGCCTTTTGATCATTCTTTGCTTGATAATTTCAAAGTACGACATAGCCAAATTCTTGCGCGAGCATTTGACTCGCCCTGCAAAGGAGGGCCAAAATGCTTGAGCTTAAAAACGTTTGCATGACTTTCCACGCGGGAACGCCCGACGAAAACCGCGCGCTTAAAAACATAAATTTAAAAATAAACCAAGGCGACTTTATCACTGTCATCGGTTCCAACGGAGCCGGAAAGTCCACTATGATGAACGTAATCGCGGGCACCTACAAGGCCAGCTCGGGAGAAATTTTCTACCAAGAAAAGAACGTGACCAAAGAGCCTGAATACAAGCGCGCCCGCTACATCGGACGCATTTTCCAAAACCCGCTTTTGGGAACGGCCGGCAAAATGAGCTTGGAAGACAACATGGTCATTTGCTCAAAAAAAGGTTCCAAGTCCCTTAAGATCAGCCTTAACAACAAACTTCGCGCGGCCTTTAGAGAGCAACTAAAAGCGCTCGACATGAATTTGGAAAACCGCCTTAACGACAACGTTGAGCTTTTGTCAGGCGGACAACGCCAGGCGCTTACCCTGCTGATGGCGGTTATGTCAAAGCCCGCGCTTCTTCTCCTTGACGAACACACGGCCGCGCTGGATCCCGCCAACGCCGACCTAGTTATGAAGCTTACCCGCCGCTTTGCCGACGAGTACGGCCTTACTGTAATGATGATCACCCACAATATGCAGCAAGCCTTGGATTACGGAAACCGCCTCTTGATGATGGACGGCGGAGAGGTGATTCTTGACATCGGCCGCGAGGAAAAGGAAAAGCTTACGATGGATTCGCTTGTCCAAAAGTTCCGCGCGATAAAAAAGCGCGACCTCAACAGTGACCGAATCCTATTGCAGTGAAACAAAAAAGCGGCCCTGCGGCCGCTTTTTTTGTCAGTTTGAAGTTTCGATTCTATTTCTTCAACTTCTTCAATCTTTCTTCTTCAACCTTGTCGTGCTGCTCTTGCAAGAGTTCCATGACGCGGTCGATTGTCTTTTGTTTGGGGTCAAGCTCCTCGGCGGGAAGGGAATCCAAAACGCTCTTTCGGAATTCCTTGCAATTTATTACGGGGCTTGCGGTGTGCAAAACCAAGTCTTTTTCAACTAGGTCAAAGAGCATGTTCTCGGGATTTTCGGGGTTGATGCGCAGGCAGTTTCCGTTGTTTGAAACCAAAATCATTATGTCAAACAAGCGCAAGTAGCTGTCGATTTCGCGCAAGCCCCTTTTTGTTTCTGGCTTTCCGGGGCGGTATCGGGTTCCCGCCGGGTAAACCAAAATCACTTCGCCGCGCTTTTTGCAAGCGTCCATCGCTCGCATTGAGGCAAAGTTGATTTTGCGAGCGCGGGCCTCTTCTTCTGCTTTTTGTTCCGGGCTAAGCTTGTCCAGCGAGCGGGTGGGGTAGATTACGACGCGGGTAAAGGCTTCGGTAAAGCCGCGGACAACCGGGTCGGCTTCGTTCAATTTCATTCCGGCCACGGCGACGATTTTTTCGGAAAATTCCTTGGCCCAGTCGCTTCCTTGTTTCTCCAAGAAATATACGATTTCCGGAAGGTCAAGGTTTGTATAGTGCTCCGACAAAATCAAGCCGGATTTTCCCGCCTTGACTTGCTCGTAAAAGTCTTTAAAGTTTTCAAGGTTTCCAAGTCCCGAGCCTGGCAACAAGTTTTCGTCAAGGATTTGCCACATCATCGGGCGGTTTGAAATGTTGGCCGGCTGGTAAATGTTTGATTCGTCAATTTTTGCTGCCGCGACAGAATTTTCTTTCAATGCGGCAAAGTTTTTTGAGTATCTCTGGATTAATGTCTGTCCCATATTTTTATTATATCACGCTTTTTGTGATTTGACTAGAGCCTTGATTTTCCCGCGCTTCCGCTATATAATTGTAGAATGAACATCGCGCTATTCACTGATTCCTACTTGCCCACAAAGAGCGGAATTGTCACCGTCGTCTTGCAGTTGCGGAAAATCCTTGAGGACATGGGCCACCATGTTGTCATCGTTACCGTCAACACAAAGGAAGAGGAAAAGGCTTTGGCCCAGCGCGACAAGGACGAAAACATTTTGCGCATCCGCTCCGTCCGCGGAGAATGGTTCGGCTTTCCTGACCAGTATGTGGGATTTCCGCACGAAAAGAAAATCCTAAAATTCTTGATAAAGCACAACGTTCAGCTTATACACTCGCACACGGAGTTTTTTGTGGCCCACGCGGCAAAACTTTCCGGAAAAAAATTGCATATCCCTGTAATTGCGACGACCCATACCCTTTGGGAAGACTTTTACAAGTACTATCTTTTTGGCGGAAGGTTGATACCCGTTCGCATTATCAGAAAAATCGTAAAGCGCTTGTACAAAAAATTCTACGCCTTGATCAACGTCTCCCAAAAAGCGCGCGACTACTTTAAGATGCCCTTTATGCTGCCCAACACTCCGTCGGCGATAATCCCAAACGCGCTTGACTCCGACTCGTTTTTGCAATGCTCGATTTCGGAAAAGGAAATTCAGGCCGTGCGAAAGCAATGGGGAATCAAAAAGGACGACATCGTCTTTTTGTTTTTGGGCCGCGTCGTCGAGGAAAAGCGCGTTGAGGAATTGCTTGACGTTTGCATGCGCGTGATTCAAAAAAACGCAAAGATAAAAATTTTGTTTGTCGGAGCGGGACCGGCCGTCCAAGCGTTGGAAAAAAAGTCGCGCGACGTCAGCGACCGGATTATTTTTACAGGCTACGTTCCTTGGACCGAAGTGCATTCTTACTACCAATTGGGCGACGTGTTCATTACGGCCTCGCTTTCTGAAATGCACTCGATGACGATTTTGGAAGCCTTGCAGTCGGGGCTTCCGATTGTCGCGCGGCGCGACACTAGTTTTAGCGACACGATTTTTGAAGGCAAGAACGGCTTTATGGCCGACACTGACGAAGAAATGGACGCCTACATGTTGGACTTGGCGGCGGACAAAAAAAAGCGCGAGGCCTTTGGGGAATGCAGCAAAAAAGTCGCCAAAGGATTTTCGCTTGAAGTTTACGGAAAACGAACGGTGGCCTTTTACCAGAAGGTTTTGGACACGTTCCCCGAAAAAATCACAGACGAAGAATTGAAGGCCGCGGTCGACAGCGTGGAAGTGTAGCGGCATAGCGGCAATGAAAATGGAGTCAAGCCCAAGAATGGACGATTGCCGCATGAGCCGCAACATTCGCGCTCGCAACCCGGCTCGCGCGAACAGCGGTATTATATGACGAAGGAGTGAATTATGAAAAAGCTTGGAATTATCGGCGCGATGGAAGTGGAGAACAAAATTATTCTTGACGCGCTTAAGGCCGAAGGAAAAGTTAAGGAAACAAATGTTGGAGGAACGGTTTATTACGAAGGTTCCATCAACTCAAAAGAAATAGTTTTGGCCCGCAGCGGCGTCGGCAAAGTGAACGCGGCCCTTTGCGCTCAAAGAATGATTTTGCAGTTTGGCGCGGATTTTGTCGTTAACTCAGGAATCGCCGGCGCGATTGGAAAGGGGCTTGGCGTTTTGGACGTGGTTGTTTCTAGCGACGCGATCTATCACGATATGGACGCAAGCGCTTGGGGCTACAAGGTCGGCCAGATTCCGCAAATGGACGTCTACACTTTTAGCGCCGACAAAAAAATGGTTGACGCGATTCAAAGCATTTTCCCGACGCTGCCCGAAGCAAAGGGCCACAAGCTTGCGGTTGGCCGCGTCGCTTCCGGCGACCAGTTTATCGCGGACAAGGAAATCAAGGCCAATATAATTAAAAACTGCGATCCTCTTTGCGTTGAGATGGAGGGAGCGGCAATCGCTCACGCTTGCTTTTTGTGCAAGACGCCGTTTGTGATCATCCGCACCCTTAGCGACATGGCCGACGACAACGAGGAGACGACCTATACCTTTAACGAGGAGACTGCCGCCCACCTTAGCGGAGCGATTTTGCTTGCAATCATAAAACAAATATAATATAATTTGATCATGAGTGAAGAAAATCAAGAAAGGCCTTTTGGAAGTTCCTCCGACGATTTGGACGAGTTGTATCTTTATGAGGCCTACCGCGAGGGCGTGCATCGGCTTCATTCTAGCGAATATCTTTTTGACTTTAAGACCGGAAAGTACCACGCCTTTAGCGTAGCCAGAACTACGCCCGGATTTTGGGAGAACGACGGAAAAATTTCCGACGCGCTTCCTGTTTTCCTTTCTAAGTTTGACAACGAAGATCCTTACAGAGCATTGGTTCAAAAGCATTTGGACACTGAATGGCTTAAAGAAAATTTGGCCGACGGCCACTTGGAAGAGTTTGACTACTGCCGAAAGATTGAAGGCGTTGACCGCTGGTTTAGAATGGCGCTGACCGCCGTTTGCATGCAGCCTGGCGAAGAAGTCCGCTTTGTCGTAATCGCAACGACTGACATCACCGACCTTATCAGCGAGCGCGAAAAAATGAGCGAAGAGCTTACGATAACCAACGCCCGCCTTAAGCGCGAAATGTCAATCTTGCGCGCCTTTAAGAACATTTACTTTATTTCGTTTTCGATCGACATCAATTCGGAGTTGGTCCACATCATCGAAGCGCCCGAAGACTACAAGGATTTTGTGGTCAAGGTGAACGGAGACTTGCGCCAAACGGTTCAAATGATGTCGCAAAATTTGGTCGCGCCGGAATACGCCGAAAGCTACGCAAAGTTTTTGGAGCCCCGCGACATCGACAAGCGCCTGCCAAATTCCAACTTGCTTACGTTCGACTTTTTTACAAAAACAGGAATGTGGTGCCGCTGCCATTTGATCGTTGTTTCAAAAGACAGAAACAATAAAATTGAGCTTGCGATTTGCGCCACTCAAAACATTACGGAAGAAAAGGAAAAGGAAATTCGCCTTAAGCAAGCTTTGGCCGAGGCGAACGAGAAAAAATAATTATGGTTATTTCATCTATTGACTTAAAAGACGGTCATGTTGTTCAACTAAAGAACGGAAAGGATTTGGTTTTGCAGCGCGACGACGCAGACGCGCTTATCAACGACTTTAATTTTTACGGAGACGTCGCCGTAATCGACCTTGACGCGGCGATGGGCCACACAGACCTTAAGGGCAACACCGTCAACACGCCGCTTTTAAAAAGCCTTTTGCGAAAGGGCAACGTAAGGACCGGCGGCGGCGTTCGCAGCGTAAAGCGCGCGAGGGAATTGATCAGTCTTGGCGCCGAAAAAGTAATCGTTGGAAGCGCCGCTTTTAACAAAGAGGCAAAGGGCGAAAGCGACATTCTCAATACAGAATTTTTGCAAGAGCTTTGCGACGCGATTGGAAAGCAGCGCGTCATAATTTCTGTTGACAGCATTAACGGAAAGATTGCCGTTCACGGTTGGAAAGAAACGCTTGACATACCGCTAGTCGCCGCCGCCAAGGCCGCCGAACAATACTGCTCGGAGCTTTTGTGGACTTGCGTCGAAAAAGAAGGCTGCATGCAGGGAACGAATATGCAGGCCGCCAAGGAATTGCGCGAGGCGGTAAACTGCAAGGTTGTAGTCGCCGGCGGAGTTTCCACCGTTGAAGAAATCGCGGAACTGGAGCGCTTGGGCTGCGACGTTCAGCTTGGAATGGCGCTTTACACAAACAAGGTTTCGCTCAAAGACTCTTTTATGGAATGCCTTGATTGGAAAAAAGTGGACGGAATGGTTCCCGTCATCGCGCAAAGCGTAAACGGCCAAGTCTTGATGATGGGCTACTCAAACCGCGAGGCCTTTGACAAAACGTTCGCCACAAAAAAACTTACATTCTGGAGCCGCACAAGAAACGTTCTTTGGACCAAGGGCGAAACGAGCGGCCACTTTTTGGAAGTAAAAAAATTGCGCGTCGACTGTGACCGCGACACGGTTTTGGCCACTGTCGTTCCGCACGGAGGCGTTTGCCATACAGGAAGCTTTACTTGCTTTGGAGCGGAAGCCGACGAAGCCTCTAGCCTTGAGCGCTTGTACCAAACAATCAGCGAGCGCTTTGCCAACCCCAAGCCCGGCTCTTACACCGCGACGCTTGACGACAAGCGCGTCCGCGAAAAGGTTATGGAAGAGGCCGGCGAATTGTGCGAAGCTCCAGACCGCGAAGAAGCGATTTGGGAAGCGGCGGATTTGCTTTACTTTGTCAGCGTCTTGATGTACAAGGAAAAGGTTTCTTGGAAGGACGTGCTTGACGAGTTGGACCGCCGCCACAAAGAGAAATAGGAACGGCCAAGGCACGCTTCGCTTAAATCCTAATAGAGATTTCGCCGCTGGAAAGGGCGCGCTCGCTTCCGTCGTCAAGGCGGACTAGCAGGCGCGCTTCTTTGTCTATGCCCAGGACTGTGGCCGCGTAGGCGGATTTGTCGTCGCCGATTATTGGAATCACCGTTATTTCTTTTCCGATTATAAAGGAGCGTTCGGCGTATTCCGCGGCCGTCGCCTGCCACGCGGCCTCGCTTTGTTCGCCGCTTTGCAGCAAGCCAAAAAGTTTTTGCGAAATGTCGCGCGCCAATTCAAGGCGAATGTCGGCGGCCCGATTTGAGGCCTTGCAATCGGTTGAGGCGGCCGCATCTTGGGCTTGCGAACAATTTTGTTCCTTGCCAAGAACCGCGCCGGCCCGATTGGCGATGTCCGCCGGAAAATCGCTTGTATAAATGTTTATTCCTATTCCGATTGCGGCCGCGTCGATTTTGCCTTGCGCTCCGATGTGGCCTTCCGCCAGTATGCCGCAAACTTTTTTTTCTGCAACATAAATGTCGTTGACCCATTTTATTTTTGCGTCAACGTTAAAAAGTTCCTCTAGCGAACGGCAGACAGCGACAGCGGCCGCGGCTGTCAACCTGGCCGGCGCTTGGATTGGATTTTTTGGCGCGTGGATGGCGGTAAAATAAATTCCTGTTTGGGCGGGCGAATAAAAGGAACGGTTAAGGCGGCCCCGGCCCGCGCTTTGCTCGTAGGCGGCGATTACGGTTTGGTCAAGGTCGCGCAAAGCGGCCGCTCCTTTTTGTCCGGCGCTTTCAAGCAGGCGCAGGGCCTCCGCGTTTGTGGAATCGATTGTCTTAAAATGAATTAAGTTCATTTCTTTCCAAGGAGCGAAAAGTCTTGCGCGTTTGTGGTGTAGATGATTCCGCTTCCGCCTTTGGAAAAACATTCAAGGCTTTTTATCGCGTCGGCGATTTGAGCGGCTTTGTCCGCGGGGGCCAAAATCATGAGCATTTCTTTTTCGGGAACGATTTCAACGCCAAAGAATTTGGCGTCGCCTTCGCGGGCCGTTCCGCGTCCGCCAAGAACAGTTCCGCCGCCGGCTCCGGCGCTTCTTGCGGCTGCCATCGCGTCTTCGGCGTAGCCTTTGTTCATTATCGCTGTAATCAATTGAAAAGAATTGTCGGACATGGATTTTTCCTCCTTGCATAGGTCGGCCTTGCTGCCGCTCTTTATAAACGAGTTGACTTTTATCGAAAACAAAACGCCGTCGCGGCCTTTTTTCTTCTGGCATTCTTCCGCGATGGCGGAGCGAATTTTTTCTTCCGCTTGTTCGGGAACGACAGACAAAAGAATTTCTTTTGAACTGTCGCCAAAACCCAAGAGCGAAAGTATGTTGTTGGGCGCGGTTCCCCGGCCTGGAATTATCGTTCCGCCAGGAGCGCCGGCCGCCTTGGCCGCTTGGCTTATCGCGTCGCACTGGCCGCTTGGGACTATGACCGTCAACAGCTTGAACATTTTATTTGGCCTCCTTTTTGTTTTGCTTGGCCTTGTAAATTATTCCCATAATTTGAATCGCGCTCAAAGGCATCATGGCCACAAGCGCGATCACGCCAAAGGAGTCGGCGGGATTTGCCGCGGCCGCTCCGATTGTAAAGGACAAAATAAAAGTCGAGGTAAGAGGGCCGGAAGCGACTCCGCCTGAGTCAAAGGCGATTCCAGTCCACAGGGGCGGGCAAAAAATCATCAGGAGCATGCTGAGCGAATATCCTGCCGCCAAAATCCATTTTAAGTTAAAGTTAAAGACGTTGGCCAATAGCGCGACCGCGATCGCAAGAGCCGTTCCAGCCGAAAGAAAGAACAAAAGGGCCTTGCGCTTTATCGTTCCGCCAGAGACGCGTTCCACCTGCTCGCTCAAAACCCAAACCGCCGGCTCCGCGCAAACGATGACCGCGCCAAAAATTAGTCCGACCGCAAGCAAAAGGACAAGCCATGGCGTTCCGCTTGTTCCGGCAAGGCCGCGTTGGCTAGCCAACTCTCCAAGAATTTTTCCAAGCTGGTTTCCCGCGTCGGCAAAGCCGCCGTTGACGCCCGTCAAAAAAATCACAAGGCCAAAATAAGCGTAGACAAAGCCGACGATGATTCTTGCGCTTTGGCGAACTGTCATCTTTAAAAGCGTCAATTGGAAAATCACAAAGAGCGCGAAAAGCGGAGCGATCGCAAAAAGCGACTCGCGCAAAAAGATCGGAAAAAGATTTGCGAACGGCAAGAATGTTTTTGCGAAAAATCCCGCGCTTGCAGCGTCTTCCAATTCAACTTGCGCGATTTCTTGGACAAAGCTTTGCGGAACGCGCAAAAAAATCGAGTAGGCCAAGACAGCCATGACCGGACCTATGCTGGCCGTTCCAGTAAGGCCAAAAGACGAGTCGCTGTTTTTTGCCGCGCGCACCGCCGACACGCCCAAGCCCAGCGACATTATGAAAGGGACGGTCATCGGGCCCGTAGTCGCTCCGCCTGAGTCAAAGGCGATCGGCAAAAAGTTTTGCGGCGCGAAAAAGGCCAGCGCGAACAAGAGCGAATAAAATATGAAGAAAAAAATCTTAATCGGAAAATTCAAAATCGTTCGCAAAAGGCCCAAAAGCAAAAAGCATCCGACGCCGCCTGCGATCGCGAACGTAAAGGCCAGCTTGTTGACGAACGGAAAAATGCTTTTTACTTGGTCGCCAAAAACTTGTATGTCCGGCTCGGCGGCCGTTACGATAAAGCCAATCGCAAAGGCGCAAAGCAACAAAAGCGGCAAGTTTTTCTTTGCCACCAAGGCCGAGCCGCAACGCTCGCCCATCGGCTCGATTCCCATTCCCACGCCCATCAAAAATACGGTCAGACCAAAAATCAAAAAAAGGCCGCCCAAGGCAAAGCGCGCCAACAAAGTTTTTTCCAGCGGCACGATTGTAAGCCCCAAAGCGAGAACGATTAAAATTACCGGGAAAACCGACTTCGCGGTTTCCTTAAATTTGGCGGCGATGTCCATTTTTAGTTATTGTAGCGCCAACACCGTCTCCGCGCAAGGGCGGGGCGATTTTGGGGGCTGTCCACGTTCTTCCCCCTAAATTTCCCTTGAAAAAAAGCGGGATATGCTTTATAATGGAAGAATCGTGGCAGTCCTTTATATTGTTGGAACGCCTATAGGCAACTTGGGCGACATCACTATGCGAGCGTTGGAAACTTTCCGTTCAGTTGACTTGGTGGCGGCGGAAGACACGCGGCATACGTTGGAACTGTTGACGCACTTTGAGATACGAAAGCCGATGCTTTCTTGCCGGGCCCAAAACGAGGACGTCGCGGCCGACAAAATCATCGATTTGCTCAAAAAAGGGCAAAACGTGGCCTACGCCAGCGACGCCGGAATGCCGGGAATCAGCGATCCAGGCTCGGTTTTGGCCTATAAGGTAAGGCAGGCCGGCTTTAGCGTGGTTCCGATACCGGGGCCCAGCGCCTTTGCCACCTTGGTCAGCGTGGCCGGTCCTGGCGGAAAAACTTTGGTGTTTGAAGGCTTTCTTTCGCCAAGCCCCGGAAAGCGCCGCAAGCGTTTGCGGGAGCTTTTGGAGGCGCAAAAGGCCTTTGTTTTGTACGAATCGCCGTTCAGAATTGTTAAATTGCTGGCGGATATTGCCGATATTGATAGCGAGCGCAGGGTTGTTGTAGGCCGAGAGCTTACCAAGCTCCATGAGGAGATTGTGGACGGACCGGCGGCTCAAGTTAGGGACGATTTTGCGGCAAGGCAGTCCATAAAGGGCGAATTTGCCGTATTTGTCGCCGGAATTCTAGGGAAGGGAAGGCCGTCAGACGACGAGTAGCGTGAAATTTGCGAAAATTTGCAAAAAAACGCTCAACTTGGCGAAAAAAACGGCCGATAATTTTAGTAAGAAGGCTTAAAATAACCCCAAAAGGGCTGTTTTATGGCGCTAATAGATTTGTAGAGGTGCAATATGAGAATAGATCAACTTGGAGGAATCAATCCTCTTAACAACGTTCAGAACACAAAGCGGACACAGAACACCGGCAGCGTAAAATCAGCTCCCGACTCAATCACTGTATCTGCCGAAGCCAAGGAGATGGCCGAAGCCTACTACCTCAAAGGCATCGCCGACGAGACTCCTGACGTTCGCGCTGATTTGGTTGCCCAAATCAAAGAAAAGATTAAGGACGCCAATTATCTCAATCCGCAGACAATTAGCGCCACAGCCGACCGAATCATGCAGGCTTACGGGATATAATCCGAAAGTCTTAAGGCTTTAGACTGAATTGATAATTAAGGGCGGAATTTACATTCCGCCTTTTTTTTTAAGATTTATAAAGTAGGGAAAAAAATGGCAGACTTTATATTTAAAGTTTCGCCCAACATAGTTTTGGGCTCATATTCGCTTAGCCGCCTTGGCCAGTTTGCCGGCGAAATCGGAAAAAAATTTATGGTTGTTCTTGACCCGATGCTTCGCGAAGTCGGAATCGCTGAAAAGGTGACAAAGTCTTTGGACGACCACAGCATTGAATACTTTGTCTTTGAGGAGCTGAGCGAAGGCGCCGCCACAAAGACGATTGAGCAAGCCTTGACTTTGGCTCGCCAGGCCCACGTTCACGGAGTGATCGGAATCGGCGGAAACAAAGTTTTGAACGTTTCAAAAGCCGTTTGCGGCCTTTACTACGAAAGCCACGATTTGTACGAATTTGTAGAGGGAGCCGTTCCCGGCGTCGCGCCGCTTCCCTTGATTTGCGTTCCCACGACAATCAGAAGCCCCTACTTGTTCTCAACCTTTACGCCGGTTGTGGACTCGCGCTCAAAGTCTACAAAAATCATCAAAAGCAAAAACTCAATTTGCAAGCTGGCGGTCTTTGACACCAACTTGACCGTTTCGCTTACCGAAAACCAAATCGCTTCGATGGCGCTTGAAGTTTTGTGCTTGGCCACCGAAGCTTACCTTTCGCCCAAGGCCTCCTTCTTTAGCGACATGGTTGCCGAAAAAGCGGTGGAGCTTACAGGCTACGGCCGCGACGGAGCGCCCAGCCTTATGATCACCACTCCCAGCGAAGTCTTGCTTAGCCAAGGCGGCTGCATGGCGGGCTTGGCGTCTTCAATCGCCTCGCAGGGAGCGGCCACGCTTTTGGCTTTGAGCATCAACACTAAGTTTAAGATTTCGCAGTCGCTTGTAACGGCGATTTTGTTCCCTTATATCATAGAAGACCACGCCAAGTTTAAGGGCGAGCGCATAGCCCGCCTTGCAAAGATTTTGCGCGCCGCTCCCGAAACCGCTACGGTAGAAGAAGCCTGCGCCGCCTACGCGGAAAACATCCGCGAGCGAATCGCCAAGGCCAACCTTCCGGCGCGCCTTAAGGACTTGTCGCTTAGCGTTGACGAACTGACTTTGGCCGCCGAAGACGCGGGCCAGTTGGACATGGTCAACTATTTGCCGCGCAGCATGACAAGCGACGACTTGTTTGATTTGATTAAGCTGGCCTTCTAATCTTCGCGTATGGAATTTGAAAAGCTGATTGACAACATAATGGACTCTTACAGCGAGTTGGGCGGAATAAACCGCAGCGGGGCGGAAAACCTTCCAAACCGCGCCAATGTTGTCAGCGCTTTAAGCGACTTGCAGGCCTTGATTTTTCCCGGCTTTAAGTACGACGAACAGTTGGACAGCGAAAATCTCCGCTATGTCGTCGCAAAGCACGTCAACCGAGTAATTTCAATCCTTACGCCCGAGATTCAAAAGGCGCTTTTGTGCGTTCTTTCGCAGGACTGCGACGGCCAAGAGCAGGCGGAGGAGCGGGCGCAAAACTTTAGGAATTCCCACTGTTCAAATTTGGCCCAAAAGACTGTGGAGGCCTTGATCGCCGCCATTCCCGACTTGCGCGCGAAAATCCAAAAAGACGCGGCCGCCATAACTGCGGGAGACCCCGCCGCCAGGTCCCTGGGAGAAGTTATTTTGTCATACCCAGGACTTGAGGCGATAATCGTTTACCGCATCGCCCACTTTCTTTACAAAAACGGCGTTCCCCTTGTTCCGCGAATCATGACCGAGCACACCCACGGAAAGACCGGAATCGACATCCACCCCGGAGCCGAAATCGGCGAATCCTTCTTTATCGACCACGGCACCGGCATCGTAATCGGCGAAACGACCGTAATCGGAAACAACGTAAAGCTTTACCAAGGCGTGACGCTGGGCGCCCTTAGCCTTCAAAAAGACTTGCAAAACAAAAAGCGCCATCCGACAATCGAGGACGACGTAATCATCTATTCAAACGCCACGATTTTGGGCGGCCAAACTGTTATCGGAAAGGGCAGCGTCATCGCCGGAAACTCTTGGATAATCGAATCCGTTCCGCCCGGAACAAAGAACTAAAAAAAACAGAGCTTCCCAACAGCACCGCTGCCAAGAAGCTCTGCCGTCCAGCAAGCTGGACATCGGAGAGAGTTTATCAGCTTATTTACAAGCTTGAGTACAATATACATTGAGCGTGAAATTTAGTCAATATAAAATGGCGCAAAAAAAAGTCTTTTTTAAATTTTTTTTCTAATTTGTTGAAAAAATCACCAAAAAAACGCGTAACTGTTGTATGATATATACAGAGGAATTATGGCAAAAAAAGGAACGATAGTTTTTAAGTGCTCGGAATGCGGCTACAGCCAGCCCAAGTGGTTGGGCCGTTGCCCTGAATGCGGCCAATGGAATACGATGCAAGAATCCATTGAGGATCCCAACGCCGTCGCGGCTTCTTTGCGGGGCTCAAATTCGGCGCAAATGGCAAAGCCCGTTCCGCTTTCTACGGTTCAGGCGTCGGAGGGGGAACGGATTTTAAGCGGCATTAGCGAGTTTGACCGCGTTTTGGGCGGAGGAGCCACAAAGCGCAGCGCGATTTTGCTTGGCGGCGAGCCCGGAATCGGAAAAAGCACCCTGTTAATCCAAGCGGCGGCCAATGTAAGCCAAAACCAAGCGGGCCGCGTCCTTTACGTTAGCGGCGAGGAGTCCGCTTCCCAAATAAAAAGCAGGGCCGACCGCCTTGGCTTGGACACGTCAAAAATAGAAATACTCTGCGCGATGCGGCTGGAAGACACTTTGGCTGCGCTGGACAAATTGAATCCAACATTCGTCGTCGTTGACTCCATTCAAACAGTTTATTCTGTCGAAGGCGGAATCATTCCCGGAACGGTCAACCAACTCAAGTATTGCTCCAACGAGCTTATCGGCTGGGTAAAGGAGCGCGACTCGGTTTTGGTTATGACCGCCCACGTCACCAAGGACGGAAACATCGCGGGCCCCAAAGCGTTGGAGCACATGGTGGACACCGTTCTTTCGTTTGAGCGCAACAACGACGAGACGCGCTTTTTGCGGGCGTTAAAGAACCGCTTTGGCTCGGTTGACGAGCTGGGCATTTTTGAGATGGGCGCCAAGGGCCTCCTTCCGGTAAAGGACCCAAGCGCGATGTTCATAACCCGCCGCGACGGAGACCAGCCGGCCGGAATCGCCTGCGCCGCCGTCTTTGAAGGAAGCCGAGTTTTTATGGTCGAAATCCAAGCGCTCACGGTTCCCGCAAAGGCTTCGTTAAGCCGCGTCTATTCAGAAAAGATTGACAGCGCCAGGGTAAGCCGCGTGGCCGCCGTTTTGGAAAAGCGGGCGGGCATTAGGTTCAGCGACCAAGACATTTACGTGAACGTGGCCGGCGGCATCCGCCTTACCGAAAGCGCGATTGACGCGGCTTTGGCGGCGGCGCTTTACTCGGCCAGAAGCGATTTGCCTTTGCCAAACGGCAGCGCGCTTGTCGGCGAGCTTAGCTTGGCCGGCGAAATCAGGCCTGTTTCTAGAATCAAGCAAAGGGTAAAGACCGCCAAAAGTTTGGGCTACGACAAGCTTGTCGCCCCCGAAAAATGCGAGGGCGCGCTTTTTGTCCAAGACGTAAAGGGCCTTGTCGCGGCGATGTTCAGCGGCAAGAGCGGCTCTAAAAAAGCGACATGATTTTTGCGGTCAGCTCTTTTACGATTGCGGCGCCGGCCGCGAAAGTTCCGATTGAGCTTCCCAACGAAGAAAGTACAAAGACCAAAAGGACTCGGGTGATTCTGTTTGAGTAAAAGCCCTTGACTGTCGCCGCGTCGTCAGACAAGCTTTCCATGTCGCGGACTTTTGGCTTTTTGACAAGCGCTTGTACGATTCCAGTCAAAAGGCCCACACCGACTAGCGGGCAAAGCGAAGTGATCGGCGCTCCCAAAAAGGCTACCAAAATCGTAAGGGGATGGCCGGCCGCGATTATCGTTCCGATCGCCGCGAGGGCTCCGTTCCAAATTACCCAAGAGCCGACAAACTGGCCGCCCATCTTTTTTCCGCCAAAGTAAAAGCCGGCCGCGATAAGCGCGACGATAAGGACCGGGATCGTCCAGCCCAAAATTTTTCCACCGATTCCCTTGGGCGGAACTTTTGAAATTTCTTCTGTGTCCGTCGTTTCCGTTCCGGCGGCGATCGCTTCCAAATGTTTTTGAACGCCTGGAAGGTGTCCCGCTCCCAAAATCGCGGTGACGGATTTTGCCTGGTCGCAGTATTCGTTTTTGCATTCCCAAATGTGGGCGGCCAAATAGCGGTCGCGCTCGTCGATCAAAACTTCCTTTACTTTTGGAAGGTATTCCGAAAGCTCGCCCATCATCGAATCCATTTCGTTTTCTTTTTTAAGGGACTCGATTTCTTCTTCGCTGATTTCTTCTTTTGTAAAGGCGGAACTTATCAGCGCCGCCAAAAGCTTGCATTTTCCCCAAAAAGAATTTTTTGCCCAGGCGCGGTTTAGCGTAACTTTAATCGGACGGTCAACCAACTCAAAGGGAATGTTTTTGTCTTGGGCTACATCGATCGCCGCGCGCATTTCGTCGCCGGGCTTTACGCCGATGTTTTGGCCCATTCGCTTTTGGAAAGAGCTGAGAATCAAGTTGGCCAAAATCAAAAGCGCCTCTCCGCGCTTTAAGACTTTTATGATGTCCAAGTCCTTGTATTTTTCGGGATTAGACATCGACTCGTAGCGGGCGCTGTCCAATTCTATCGCGGCGCATTGCGGGGGATTGTTTTGTATTTCTGTTTTTACTTCTTCGACTGATTGGGCGGAAACGTGGGCCGTTCCGATTAGGGTGATCTTGCGGCCCGCAAGTTCCAAAACTTTTTTTGTAGAAGATGCTTCCATTTTTATTTTTCCTTAACGCGCCATTCTGCCAGGCGGAATTCAAAGAACATCGGGCTTTGTAGCGCCGCGACTTCGTTGTACATTTTTTTGGCAAGTTCCTCGCGGCCTTTTATTTCGTCGTAAAGGCCCATATAGTAGCTCATCTTTCCTTTTTTGGTGGAATTGTCTTCCTTGATGATTTTTTGCGTGATCAAGTTTTCGGCGTTGGATGGTCCAAGGTCGTGGTAAAGGCGCAGCATCAAGTATTCCAAAGACTCGTGGTCGCCGTAATTTTTCATAACTTTTTGCAAGAAGGGCTTAACTTCAAAGCCTTTCTTGTCCTTGTACATGCAGGCCGCGATGATTAGCGGATACGAAATGTTTTGCGGGTAGTAAGAAAAAGCCTTTTCAAATGAGGCGCGCGCTTCGGCGTAGTTTTCTTCGTGCCAGGCAAGAATTCCCAAGGCTTCGTATGCAAAATAATACTTGGGGTTTGTCTTGATCACCATTCGGTAGTCGTCCAAGGCCTTGGCGTACATATTTTGCTCGTCGTACAAGCCGGCCCGGTATGCGTATGCCAAAAAGTAGTCGGGGTTGATTTGAGTCGCGCGCGTCCAGGCTTCTTCGGCCTGCTTGAACTTTCCGCGCATTCTTGAGTAGGTTCCCCAGTCCATGTAAAAGTCGTATGAAGTCGGATCCAATTCGATGGCCTTTACGATGTTTTCTTCGGCCAGCTTGTAGTTTTCGTCTTCGGCGTAAAGCTTTCCTTTGTAAGCGTAGGCGATGGCGTTTGTCGGGTCGATGCGCAAAATTTTGTCAAAGGCTTTTTTTGCGTCTTCGATCTTATTCATATAGTAGGAAGTTTGTCCGTAGCCAAAAAGCGCGTCTTGGTTGTTTTCGTCGCCTTTGAGGGCGGTCATATAGTAGTTTCTGGCTTCCTTGTATTTTTTCTTGAGAACGCGCTCTCCGCCCAACTCAACGTTGGCGCTGGGGTTTGTGGGGTCAAGGGCAAGGATTTCCTTTATCGCGGCGCTTTTGGCGGAGGCGTTGTTGGAAGCTTTTGCCAAGACTATTTTCATTTCTTTTATTTCTATGTCGGAGGAATTCTTTTGCTCCAATTCGGCTATGACTTTTTGCGCGTCGGAGGTTTTTCCGGCGCTGATCAAAAGGGAGGCGCGGAGTTTTTGCAAGTCGGCGTTTGACGCAAGCGAGGCCGGCATTGAGTCAAAAAGCGCTATGGCGTTTTCCAAAGAGCCGGCTTGCAGGGCGGCCTGCAATTGCAGCGCGAATCCCGCTTCCTCCGAGGGGGCCTTTTTGTTTTGTTCCGCGGCTTTTTCCTGGTCTTCGTTGATTTTTACGTCGGCCGCAAAGATGTTGCCCGCCAAAGAAGCGCAAAGGGCTAGGGCTAAAAAGGTCTTTATGGTTTTCACAGCAAATTCTCCATTTTAGTATATAGAACGATTATAGCAAAAAACGCTCTTGAATTTAAGCGCTTTTTTGAATAAAATCATTCAATATGCTTAAAAAATCTATTCGTAAGATGTTTGGACTCATTGTCCTTTATGCCGCTATTATTGTCGGTATTTTTGTATTGCAGTTTAGAAGCGACTCTATTATAAGAAAAAACATTAGGGCCCTTAGGGTTACGCTCGCCGAGCTGAATGACAGCAAGGGCGGATCGGCTCTAAAAAACAGTTTTCAAGTAAGCTTTAACGGAATTGCCTTTAGCGCGGACGAAAAGAAGCCTGTAGTTTATTCAACCTCTTCGGGCCAGGACGTTCCCGTAACGCTCGTTTCATACAGCCAGCCGGACAAGCTTTCTTACGCCCTTGACTTTACCAACGGCGTCCGCTTGACTTTTTCTTTGAGCGACGATTCCGACTCCGCCTCTTTGTGGGTGGCCGCCGAAATGCCTGCCAACGCCAGCGCGGTAAAAGTGAACTACGCTCCGTATTCAGGATTTTCTGTAAGCGACTTAAAATCCAAGTCCGCGATTTTCACTGGAAAAATCGATTCCTATTCTTTGATCGCTCCCGCCTTGGCCGCCGGAAAAATTCACTTCCAAAAGAATTCAAAGTCGGCCCACTATTCTATGATGACAAAGCAGAGCGACTTTAGCTTGGACAAGGTCGGCGACTTGGCCTTTGCCTCAAAGAACATTTACGACCAGACAATCAGCTCGTTGTCGCGCGAAATCATCAACAAGTTCATTTCCGCCTCGCAGACCGAAGCCAACTTTGCCATGACAGTCAACGAGCAAAGCGTCATTTCGTTCGTCGCCGCGATGGCGCAGGCCGGCCGCTACAACGAGGCGCTTAATTCCGTTCCCGAAGTGTTTGTAAAAGGCAACCGCCGCACTTACCAATCGGCGCCCTTCTTTGGATCGATGGCCGACTTGCTTCCGACGCTTACGATGCAAGTTGACAATTTGAACAACATGATTTTGCGCGCCGTGCAGGAACGCAGCCTTGACATTTGGACTGTGGACAACTTGGCGGCCTACATGTACACGCAAGGAAACCGCGGAAACATCGCCTTGCTTGCCGCGATTCCCGCTTCTATGACCGAATTGAATTTGACTGTGGGACAGGCCGCCGGAATCTTGCGCTCTTGGGCTTACTTTGCCGCGCAGGACTCTTCGCTTGCCAAGCCTTTGGAGCCTGTGCTTGAATTGTGCGCGCAAAGAATCGTCAAGGCTTGCTCGCTTGACGGCGAAAAGGTTTTGCTTATCGAAAACGACGCGCCGATTTCCGTCTTGAGCGCGGCGACCGCCGGCGACGCTCTTGCGGTTTACGGAAAGGCTTCCGGACAAAGCGCGATCGAAAACTGCGGTTACTTGATCGTAAACTCTTACGCGGGCGACACCGCCGCCTTGGACTTGCGCGCCACCGCGGAGTTGTATCCTGTTTTGGTTCACGGAAACAATTTCTATCCGCATTACGTTTTGCTTAAGACGATGGAAGGCGAGAACGTTTGGGCGTGGACAATCGCTTCGAACATCCAATACTACCGCGACGAAAACTTGACGATTTCGCTCAACATCGATTTCCCTGTCGGACTTTCGCACTACATGTTCGTCCGCGGAATCACGCCTTTCTTGCGCATACAAATTTACAACATGGACTTCCGCACAGACCCGCGCTTTGAAATCTACAATTCTTCGGGCTACATCTACCGTTCCGCCGCGCAAACATTGCTGCTCAAGAGCCGCCACCGCGAACAGAACGAAGTCATCCGTCTTTACTATCGCGACGTTGTTGAGGATTACGAGGAAGAAGAAGCCGCGGAATAACGCAAAGGAACAAGCATGAAGCAAATTCGCGTAATCGCAGAAAGCAAGAACAAGCTGGTGCTGGACGAGGACGCCCAAAAGGGCGACTGGATAGACTTGGCGCAAATCAATTCCGTGGACACGGGCTTGGTTGAAAAGGCGCTGGCCGCGGGAGCCGACAAGGTTTACCAAGAAAAGCTTAAGGCGGCCAAAAGCGAATTTGAATTGCATAACCAAAAACAAATCGCGGAACTCCAAGCCAAAATTTCTTCATTTGAAAACGAAAAAAAACTTGCGGTGGCCGAAGCGCTTTCCAAAAAAGATTCTGAAATTTCCGATCTAAAGCAAAAGCTTGTAGCGGGAGAATCGCAAAAGCAGCTTGAGCTTCAAAAACTTTCCAACCAGCTTGAAAACGCGGCGAGCAAGGCCAAGCTTAACGAGGACAGCTTAAAGCAAAATTTTGAAAGCCAGCTAAAATTAAAGGACGAGCAAATCGCCTACTACAAGGACCTCAAGGCCAAGATGTCAACCAAGATGATCGGCGAATCTCTTGAAGTCCATTGCAAAACTTTGTTCGAGCAATTCCTTAGGCCAGTCATGCCCTCAGCTTATTTTGAAAAGGACAACGAAGTTTCGCGCGCGTCGGGCAGCAAGGGCGACTTTATTTTTCGCGACAGCGAGGACGGCCTTGAATACATTTCGATTATGTTCGAGATGAAAAACGAGGCGGACGAGACAGCCACCAAGCATACAAACGAATCTTTCTTTAAGGAATTGGACAAGGACCGCCGCGAAAAAAAATGCGAGTACGCCGTTCTTGTTTCTTTGTTGGAAAAGGACAGCGAGCTTTACAACGGCGGAATCGTTGACGTTTCGCATAAGTTCCCCAAGATGTATGTGATCCGCCCGCAATTTTTTATCCCGCTCATCACGCTGTTGCGCAACGCCGCGCGCAATTCTTTGGAATACCAAAGACAATTGCAAGTGGCAAAGAACCAGTCAATCGACATCACGAACTTTGAAGAAAAACTTATGGATTTTAAGACCGGCTTTGACAGAAACTACAAGCTGGCCAGCGACAAATTCCAAACGGCGATTGACGAGATTGACAAGACGATCGACCACTTGCAAAAAATAAAGGACGCGCTTCTTGGAAGCGAAAACAATTTGCGCCTTGCCAACAACAAGCTTGACGACCTTTCGATAAAAAAGTTGACTCGCGGAAATCCCACGATGACCGAAAAATTCGCCGCGCTAAAGTCGCAAGAGCAAGGCGGCTCGCTTTAGCCTATGCAAAAGGAACGCGCCAAAAACAATCGCACTCTCACTTTGACCGAGGAAGAGATTCCAGCCTTGCGCTCAAAGCTTTTGACCGATGCGGATTTGCGCGCGGCCGCGATTTCTGGCGCGGAAACAAGCCTAAAAAGCGGCGGCGTCCTCGCGACTGCAACCGAAAACAAAATCATAAACGCTGATTTGTTCGAGGCCCTTCCGCTTTTGCCGGACGCTTTCGCCGACCTTATAATCATAGATCCGCCATACAATCTTAGCAAAAATTTTGGCGGTCTAAAATTCAACGAGCGCTCCGACGCCGCCTACGACGAATACCTTGCGTCTTGGTTCCCCGCGGTTTGCAGAAAGCTAAAGGCCAATGGAAGCCTTTACATTTGCGGCGACTGGAAGTGCTCGTCGGCTTTGCAGCGCGCGGTCCAAAAAGAGTTGACGGTGATGAACAGAATCACTTGGCAGCGCGAAAAAGGCCGCGGCGCAAAAAGCAATTGGAAAAACGGAATGGAAGACATTTGGTTTGCGGTAAAGAATCCCGACGACTATTACTTTGACGTTGAGGCCGTGAAGCTAAAGCGAAAAGTTTTGGCCCCCTACACGCAGGATGGAAAGCCAAAAGATTGGGAGAGCGACGCGGCCGGCAATTTTAGGCTTACGCATCCCAGCAATTTTTGGGACGACATTTCGATTCCCTTTTGGTCGATGCCCGAAAATACCGACCATCCGACGCAAAAACCCGAAAAGCTTTACGCCAAGTTGATATTGGCTTCTTGCAAAAAAGGCGGAATGGTGTTCGACCCCTTTTTGGGGAGCGGAACAAGCGCCGTCGTCGCCAAAAAACTAGGCCGAAACTTTTGCGGAATAGAAATTAACGAAGAATATTGCTTGTGGGCGCAAAAGCGCTTGGACCGCGTCGAAGACGACGCGAGCATCCAGGGCTACGCCGACGGCGTTTTTTGGGAGCGAAACTCGCTGGCCGAGCAAGCTCGAAAAAAATAGGAGGAAGTTATGAAAAAATTATTCGCTTTATTTGTCGCTATGTTTTCGCTCGCGCTCGTTTCATGCGGACAACGCGGTGACGTTACGATCGTTTACACGAATGACGTTCATACTTATATCAATAAGGGCTTGGCTTACGGCAATGTGGCCGCGCTAAAAGAAGATCTTCTTGCGCAGGGAAAAAATGTCGCGCTCGTTGACGCGGGCGACTTTATACAAGGAACGGTTTACGGCGCTATGGACCAGGGCGCCAATGTCGTCAAGTTTATGAACGCCGCCGGATACGACCTTGCCGTTTTTGGAAACCACGAATTTGATTACGGAATGGAGCGGGCGCTTGACGTTATAAAAGAGGCGGCCTTTCCTCTTGTCGCCTGCAACTTTATTCACGCAAAGGACAATAAGCCTGTTGTCGCGCCCTATAAAATTTTGCGTCTTGGAAAGTCGCGCGTGGCCTTTGTGGGAATCATGACTCCCGACACGTTGTCAAAGTCTTCGCCCAAACATTTTATGGACAAAGACGGAAAGACTTTTCTTTACAAGATTCTTGGCTGCGACGCCAAGGAAGACCTTTACGAGAGCGTTCAAAAAACTGTCGACCAGGCCGCGCGCAAGGCCGACTATGTCGTTGCCCTTGGCCATTTGGGCGTTGACGAAAGTTCCGCTCCTTGGCGAAGCGAAGACGTCATCGCGCGCACGCACGGCATAGACGCTTTTATCGACGGACATTCGCATACTGTTATGGAACAAAAGTTTGTCAAAAACGACAAAGGCCAGGACGTTCTTTTGACGCAGACCGGCTGCTACTTTGGAGCGATTGGCCTTGTGGAATTGAATGGCGACCAAAAGTCTTCGCGCTTGATAAAAGATTACAAACCTTCAGACGAAAAAGTTGACTCGCTTGTCAGCGATTGGATGGCTCAAGTTGACAAACACATGGGAACAAAAATCGCGTCCTGCGACTTTCCTCTTTGCGCCAATTCGCCGGTTGGAAATCATGAGCGCCTTGTCCGAAAGCAGGAAAGCAATTTGGGCGATTTTGTCTCCGACGCTTTTTATTGGCACTTTAATTTTGTTGAAGGCCTTGACTGCGACCTGGCGTTTGAAAACGGCGGCGGATTGAGAAGCGACATTCCCGCGGGCGACGTGACTTACAGCGCCGTTAAAACAGTCCTTCCTTTTGGAAATGACGTTTGCCTTGTGGAACTGACCGGCCGCCAAATTTTTGACGCGTTGGAATTCGGCGCGCGCTTTGTCGGCCTTGGTGACAACGGAGGCTTTATGCACGCGGCCGGCATGCGCTATAAAATTGACGCGACAATTCCCACAGCCGTAAAGACAAATTCTGAAGAGCTTTGGCTTTCAAGCCCCGGCCCTTACCGCGTTTCTGACGTTCAAGTTTACGACAAAAAAAGCGGCGCTTACGTTCCGCTCGACATGGAAAAGCGCTACGCTGTGGCCGGCCTTAGCTTTACCCTGCGCGAGATGGGCGACGGCTTTGCCATGTTCGAAAACGTCAAGGCCATAAAAAATTACGCGGGCGAAGACTTTATCATCGCCGCAAATTACGCCATGGCCTTTGCCAAGGGAACGGACGGCATGGCGTCGATTTCTTCCGCGAACAGCCCGCTGGCTTCTTACAAAAATTATCTTTTGAATTACGAAAAGCCTGAAGGCTCGGGCAGGATTGTGATAAAGAAATAAGCCATTTTATTTTGACAATTCCCCAAAAATGCGCTATAATGCAACGCCGTGGAAGAGAGAGTTGAAATTGCGGATAAAATCCGCATCGCATCGCATCGCATCGCATCGCTAGCGACTACTATGCCCGCATATTTTTGGCGGGCCATTTTCGTTGGCAAAAATTCAAGGACAAAAATTCCCTTCTCGTAACAAAGGTTTTCCGCATCATAAACATTGATAGGAGGTGTGTATGAACAAAACAATTTTTTCAATTTTTTCCGCAATCGTTTTATGCTTGGCGGTCTCATGCAGCAATAGCGCTGGAGGCTCAACGCCAACGCATACCCCACAGCCTAGCGGTTACTCAATTGAAATTTCTTATATCGAAGACAGCTCAGGACAAACGCATGGAACGGTGGCCCCAAGCAAGACTAAAGGCATCGCCCAGGGCGAAAAAATTTCTCTTGCCATAACGCCTGAAAATAACTACCAATTGGACAAACTGTATTGCCAGTATTATGACGGGAGCGATATTCCTAAAAACATTGACGTGACGGACAATTCGTTTGTCATGCCAAACAAAAACGTGTACATCGGCGCTTCTTTTAAAGAGACCATAACATTATACAATGTTTCGGCTTCGGAAACGCAAAACGGAAAGATTCAGTTTTCCGCAAACGGCTCCGACCCGCAGGATACATGCAAGGCCGCAAAAGGAACGACGGTCACAATTTTTGTTTTGCCAAATGAAGGCTACGAAATTGACATGCTTGCGGCAAGCGCGGGTGGCAACAATCTGACAATTAACGGAAGCGCTTTTGCAATGCCGGAAGCGGACGTTACGGTAAGCGCGACTTTTAAGCCGGTGATAAAAACATATACAGTGGCAATTGGAACAATGACTGGCGGCTCGGTGACGGCAAGCCCTGGAACGTCTGTTGCGGCCGGAACGACAGTGACGCTTAACCCTACGGCTGACAGCGGCTATGTCCTTGATTCCCTTACGGTAAAGGACGCCTCTGGTAATGATGTTTTGACGCAGCGAAACGCTTTTGAAATGCCGCAAAGCGATGTTACCGTCAGCGCCGTTTTCAAAAAAATCTACACGATAACAATAAACAAACCGACAAACGGAAATATCGGCGTTGTAACTCCAAGGGGCAGATGGACAACAAATGACGGCGCTCAAACCGTAGAAGCCTTTGCCGGAGAAACGATTGTATACGACGCCGTACCAGAAGACAAATACAAGCTTAAGTCTTTTGCCATTAACGGCGTTGAAGGAATTGACGCGAGCAAGCAAAAGAATTCGTTTGTCATGCCGCAAAGCGATGTGACGATAAGCGCGACATTCGAACAAAGATCTAAATATTATATTGGCACGGAATGCAATACAGGTGGAACGGTTTCTCCTGCTGAACAATATGCTTTAGAAGGAGACGAAGTAACGGTTACGGTAACGCCAACAACAGGCGGAGCAGGCGAAAAAGACTATGCTGTTGAAAAACTTTGCCTGGAGTACAATTGGTCTACAATCCTCATTCCTATTGACAAGGCGGGAGGACAAGTTAAGTTTACCGTGCCTGATGCCAGCACCGCTATTAAAGTAAGAGCGAAATTTGCGGAAAAAACATATTCGATTAAGCTGGCCGATAACATTACAGGCGGCTCGATAACGGGATTTAACTCAAGCGGAAATCATCTGGGCCAAAAAATTCGTCTTTTTGTAACGCCTGACGATGGATATAAGCTTTCAAATAAAAGCAATATTTCCATAACAGGCGCGAGTGTGACGCTCGACGACTTTTACTGCTTTGAGATGCCTAAAGCGGACATTACGATTAAACCGACATTTGCTTCCAACGCGACAGGGCGCGCAATTACGATTAACCCAAGCGATAACGGTTCCGTTTCTTGCGCCAAAACGACAGGAGTTATGCCCGGTTCCACGGTTGCGCTTATGGCAACTCCTGCCAGCGGCTATAAACTTAATAGTTTTACCGTAACAAAAAACGGTTCGGAGGCAGTTGCTGTTTCCGACAATACCTTTATAATGCCAGACAGCGACGTTTCTGTAAGCGCTACATTCCTCAGCGGAAAAGAAAAAGACGTATATGTTTGGATTAAGTTGGATGGCACGTCTAAAACTATTGCAGAACGCTTGCGCAGTAACATTGCGCCTGGAACAGTCGTTACGTCTGATGGCCTTCCTGCCGGATACGTGATTAGTTCAGTCTACGTGACAGAATATGTTACGGAGCATCCTGAACTATGGAATCAGGGTAAGGATATTCAGCTTACTTCCCGTACGGATACAGACTATAGCTTTGTCATGCCGGACTGTAAAACGCATGTAGAAATAAATGTAAAAGCGCCCGTTAAGCCAAAGCCCGATACAATTGGCGATATTGTGCTTGAAGACGGAACGGCTGTTGCCTATGAGAATAGGAGCAAGCTTTCAGAAACACAAAGGTGGCACTCTATTGCGGTCATTTTTTACGACGGCAAGGCGTCCACTGATTTAGGCAACTGTGTGCTTGGCGTAGGACTGGCCGAGGGCATTGGCAATTGGTGTTACCAGACAGAAACAGCGTCTTATATAAAAATCCCTGAAATTACCGCCAACCCGATAAGATGGGGCGAGCCTGTAACGCACGCTGAGTTCGGTAAAGAAGTGCCTGTGTTTGGTTATCCTAAAAGGGAAAGAGAGGTAACATTCACTGGAGAGACGGACGGACAAATCCGAGGAACCAACAACCTTTCTAAAGTAAGAAACTACCTGGGAAATGATTTTCATCTAGAAAAAATGAAAGCGTTCAAATATTGCGAGGAATACAAAGACCAGGATGGAAGCCGCCTCAAATGGATTGAGGATAAACAATATCAAACCGGCTGGTATTTGCCGACGATCGCGGAGCTGACGTATCTTTTGGAGAAGGTCGGATGGGTAAACGGATGCATTAGCGATGTTTACGGAAAGACAATAATCAGCGCGTTTGGCTCAGAGGACTATTATTGGTCTTCAAGCCAGGTTTCAGGAAATAAACTCGAAGCCTGGCTCGCAAGAAGCGAAAGCCTCGCAAGAAGCGAAAGCTCAGATCCCGATGTCTCTCTGCTTTCTTACAGCAAAGCAAACCCTAACCATATCCGGGCAATCCGCGAGTTTTAGTAGTTTTTCTGCAAGGAACGAGAAGGCAATGCCTAAAAGATTGCCGCGTCGCGCGCGGCAATGACAACGGCTTCCCCTATTTCGGGGAGGCCGTTTTTTTTGCGCGTGTTGTCTTTTTTCTGTCTTTGCGGTAGAATGCGCTCACTATGTTAAAACCAGAGCTTTTTTCTAGCCTTAAAAATTATTCAGCAAAAACATTCGCCTCCGACGCGCTCGCTGGCGTTATCGTCGGAATCGTGGCCTTGCCCTTGGCCATCGCCTTTGCAATTGCGAGCGGCGTTCCTCCTGAGGCCGGCTTGTTCACAGCGATTGTGGCGGGCTTTTTTATCTCCGCTTTTGGCGGAAGCAAGGTGCAGATTGGCGGACCGACTGGCGCCTTTGCGGTAATCGTTTACGGAGTCGTCGCGCAGTTTGGCGTTGAGGGCCTTGCGACGGCGACGATCATGGCCGGCGTCCTTTTGATATTGCTGGGCGCCTTTAAAATGGGCGGCCTTGTAAAATTTATTCCATATACAATCGTAACAGGTTTTACCGCCGGCATCGCGGTCACCATTTTTGCCGGACAAATCGGAGACTTTTTGGGCCTGACAATCACGGCCTTTCCCAAAGGCTTTGACAAAATGCCCGGCGACTTTGTTGGAAAGATTGAGACATACTGCCTTAACATCGGCCAAGTCAATTGGTTCTCGTTCGCGCTCGCCGCGGTCAGCTTGGCGCTGATTTTTTTGTGGCCGCGCGTCACAAAAAGAATTCCAGGCTCGCTTATCGTAATCATTTTGGCAACGCTCGCTTCTGTCATCGCGCGCGAAAAGTTCGGCCTCATCACCGACACAATCGGAAGCCGCTACGGTTCAATACCCTCGTCGCTTCCGCTTCCTAAATTGCCTGACTTGCGCCTTTCTTCAATACGCGCGCTTTTCCCGACAGCGGTTTCCATCGCCGTTCTCGCGGCCATCGAATCGCTTTTGAGCGCGGTTGTCGCTGACGGCATGATCGGAAGCAAGCATGATTCCAACATGGAATTGATCGGGCAGGGAATCGCCAACATCGCAAGCCCCCTCTTTGGAGGAATCCCCGCGACAGGCGCCATCGCGCGCACTGCCACCAACATCAAGAACGGAGCCAAGACTCCCGTTGCCGGAATCATCCACGCGCTGACGCTCTTGTTGATTTTGATTTTCTTGGGAAGGTTCGCGGTCTACATTCCGATGGCGGCCTTGAGCGCGGTCTTGATAAACGTCGCCTGGAATATGGCGGGCTTTGGAAGCATACGCGCCTTGGTCAAAGGCCAAAAGAGCGACTCCTTTGTTTTTGCAGCTACGTTCTTAATCACGGTCTTCATCGACCTTACCGTGGCGATCGAGGTCGGACTTGGATTGGCCGCCTTCTTCTTTATCAAAAAAATGTGCGACCTTTCAAACGTTCAGGCCAAGCGCGAAAACTTGACCGAAGGCATAAGCGGCTCGTCAGAAAACCAAGAGACCTTGGACATTCCCAAGGGCGCGATGGTTTACGAAATCGACGGCCCGCTCTTTTTTGGCACCGTACGAAAATTTGACATCGCCGTCGAAAAGGCCGAAGTCAGCTACAAGGTTTTGGTCTTGCGCATGAGGAACACGATTTACTTGGACGCCGGCGGAATCCGCGCCCTGGAGCAAGCCAAGCAAGCCTGCGACCGCCGCGGCGTCACGATTGTCCTTTCGGGCATCCACACCCAGCCCTACATGCTCTGCGAAAAAACCGGAATGCTGGACAAGCTTGGAAAGGAAAACGTTTGCGCGAACATTGATTTGGCGCTGGCGCGGGCTAGGGAACTTTTAAAGTGAATTTTGACGGCAGTCAAAAACTGATAGGAAAAGGCGCCCAAGCGGAAGTCTTTTTGTATCAGGGATTCGCTTACAAAGTTTACAAAGCCTCGTATCCCGCTGAATGGATCGCTTTTGAAAAGCGCCAGCAGCGGGCTGTTAACGCGGCCGGCCTTTGCCCGGTAAAGTATTACGACACCGACGATCCCCACATAATCAAAATGGATTTGGTCAAAGGCGGCCAGTTGGAAAAGTCCGTTCTAAAAAATCCTGAACAGGGCTTCGCTCTCCTTGCGCGAGCCTTTCGCTTTGTTCACGCAGCTAACGCCGAGGGAACGGACATTCCGCCGCTAATTGACACCGCTTCCCTTGCGCTCACCGACAAAGAAAAGCTGGAAGCTCTTCCGACAATCGAGCGCCTTTGCAAAAAATACAAAAGCGTCGTCTGCCATTTGGACATGCACTTTTTGAACGTCATGATTCCTGACGGCGCCGACCTTGTCGCCGACAAAATCGATTTTACAATCATCGACTGGATGAACGCGCGCCTCGCCCCGCCTGTTTTTGACTACGCCCGCACCTACGTTATTTTTGAAGAGTTTGCAAAAGAGGCCGTGGACTTTTACAAAGCCTCTGTCTGGCCTGACATTGAGGCTCTTGGAATTTCTGAAGACGATTTTTTTGCCGCAGTGAAGGTTTGCGCGATCTTGCGGAATCACGAAAAATAGATTTTTCCTTCCCCCACAACAATATCCTCCTGCGGCAACTTATTCCAGGCAAATATTGCCGCCGCCTCTTGCAAATCCATCGGCTTGCAGGACGGGGACATGCCGCACAAAAACATCAGCTTTCCGATGATTTCTTGGGGCGCAAAGCGCGTTCGCAAATAGCCTATGTCCAAGTCCTTGTCGCGCTTGGAAAGGCGGCGGCCTTCTTTGTCAACCAATAGCGGAAAGTGCAGGAACTGCGGTTTTTGCAAGCCCAGCGCGTCGTACAAAAACAATTGCTGGTGGGTTGAGGCAAGCAGGTCCCGGCCGCGCGCGACTTGCGTCACGCCCATAAGCGCGTCGTCAACGGTCACCGCAAGCTGGTATGAAAAATTTCCATCGGCGCGGCGCAGAATAAAGTCGCCTGCGTCGCGCGCGAGCTTGCATTTTTGCGGGCCGTAATGGCCGTCAACAAAAATCGATTCGCGGTCGGGGAGTCGGATTCTTTTTGCGGGTTCGCGTTCCTTTAAAAGCCGCTCGCGGTCTGCGGGCGAAAGGTTGCGGCAAGTTCCTGCGTAGATTGGAGTTCCGTCGTTTGCGTGCGGAGCGGAGGAGGCCAGCAAGTCCGCGCGCCGGCAAAAGCAGTCGTAGACAAGGCCGCGCTCTTCCAGCGCGCTAAAATATTTTTGGTAAATCTCGTCGCGTTCGGATTGGAAGACAGGGCCTTCGTCCCATTCCAAGCCCAGCCACAAAAGGTCGTCCATCAGTTGGTCGGCGTACTCGCGCTTGCAGCGCTGGCGGTCAAGGTCTTCGATTCGCAAAAGCCATTGGCCGCCGTCTTTTTTTACGGACAGCCAAGAGATGAGCGCGGCGTAAATGTTTCCCAAGTGCATTCTTCCGCTGGGCGACGGAGCGAACCTTCCTTTTGTCATGCGCTTAGTCTAGCGCTTTTCGCCGCCTGAGTTAAGGTCAGTAAAGCCTTTCTGTTCTGATTAACCCTAAAACATAACCAACGGAATCTCTAGTGTCAACGCTTCCGTTCCGGCGGGAATGGCGACCTTGTGCTTTTTGAAATTTCCGGGCGGGCCTTTGCCGTCGTAGTTTGAAAAGCCGAAGGGCTCTTTGGGGATTCCCATAAAGCCCGCGTTGAGGTCGCCGTCGCTGTTGGTGTCGTGAAAAACGCAAAAGGCGCATTCGCCGGGCTCAAGGCTTAGTTCTATCGTTACGGACGGAACGCTTGCAGGGATGCGGACGGTTTGGACGGGCTTTTTTTTCTTAAAGCTTTCTTCGCTGTCGTGCGCGCTAAGGATGATTGTTCCGCTTGCTGTCCTTATGTTTGTTATCGTGATTTGGACGGAACGTTTTTGCGCCTGCAACCCCGGCGCGGCTAGGCAAAGCGCGCAGGCCAATAAAAGCGCCGCCATTGTGGCAAGTCTTTTCATCGCGCTTCCTTCATAGCTTTTTCGTAAATGTCGTACCTGCACTGTTCCAGGACGCGCTTACCGATAAGGGTGATGGCGCGCGCGGGGCAGTGGTTTACGCAACGATAGCAAAGAGTGCAAGAGCCGGGCGCAAAGACGGCCTTGCCGTTTTGCATTGCGATTGACTTTGTGGGGCAGCCCGCAGCGCAGACTCCGCAGCCGGAGCACTTGCTTGCGTCAATCTTAAGCTTTGAACGTAAGGCTTTTACCGTCGGGATGAACCACAAGCGCTGGCCAAAAAGGCCGGCAAGATGGTTCCAAAAATAAAGGCCGTCTTTGGGATATCGACCGTTTTTGCTGGACTCAACCGCGCGCGCGATTTTTTGTTCGGTTTGCTTTATGGTCGCAAGGTTTTTCGCCATCGGTTTTTTGAGCATCGGAACGTCGCCGATCGCGTCGGGCATTCTTAGGTGCAGGCCCCCAAGAATTTTGGCGCCTTGTTTTTTTAAGAGCCTTGCTCCGACTCCCGCTCCGTCGCCGCTAAAAAGTCCCATCGTCACGATGACAAAAATTTTTTTGCCTTTGAACAAGGCTCCGTTTTGCGCGACAAAGTCTTTTACGATTTTTGGAACGTCGCTGTAATGGGTGGGGTAGGCTAACGCTAGTTCTGCCGCCGCCGTTATGGTCTGTGAAGCCTCTTGGCAGCTTTCGATTGAGACGGCCTTTCCGCCTGTCGCGCCGGCGAATAGTTCCGCGCAGCGCCTTGTGTTTCCGCTTCCGCTAAAATAAATTACGTTCATTTATGGTCTCCTAAAAATTAAAAGCGTTTAAAAAATCTGGAAGCTTTTCTTCCCAGTTGCAGGCGGATTTTACGCCGGGCATTGTGGCAAGAGAAGTGATTCCGTGGATAAAGGCCCAGAGCGAGATCGTGACGTCGTTCCATTTTTCTTTTGGGCAATTTTTTTGCGCCAAGACTTGTTCCGCCGCAGACTTAAAAATCGCAAAGGGCTTGTAGTTTTTTTGCGGGTCGGCTCCCTCGGTCAAGTCCAGCGCGATGTTGGACTTTCCAAAGAGAAAGGCAAAGTAGTTGGGGTGGGCCGTAAAAAACTTTAGGTAAGCCTTGCCCAGTTCCATCAAAAGGGAATCCTTGTTTTGGCACTGCGCTATCGTTCCTTCCAACTGGGCGGAAAAGTTGTCGCTCACGTAGTTTTGCATTTCCTCCAGCAGAACGTCCTTGTTCCCAAAATGGGAATATGGCGCCGCGTGCGAGACTCCGCAAAGGCCAGCGACCTTTCGCAAAGAAAAGCCGTCAAGCCCTTCCTTGGCCACCAAGTCGATGCCGGCCTCGATCAAGTCGCTCTTTAAGTTTTTGTGGTGGTAAGTGTCCACTCCGCGCCTCCTTTTTTCTCGGGTAATCTTTACACTGTCTAGATTAGCGCATAATCTTTACAGTGTCAAGATGTCGGCCCCGTTTTTGGGCTTGGAACCAGTCTTTTTTTCAAAAAAAATCGCGAATTTTTTTAAATTTTTTTGTTCGATTTTAAAAATCTGTGCTATAATGAAAAGACTATGAACAAAAGAGATTTCCCCAAAATCCATTTTTACGACCAGGATTTTGTCGATATTTACAACAAAACGTGGAACTGGATCGCCGATTTCTGGATCGACCCTAAAAAGGGCGCCAAGACAAATGACGGGTGTTTTGTGTACCCCGAAGACGGCGTGAACGTTTTAAACCACTTAGACGCGATTTTCTCTTCTTTCTTTTTGGTTTATTCAAACCGCAATTATTCCGCCAGCAAAAATTTGGACTATCTATATTCGCGCCAGGAACGTGACGGCGCCATTCGCTTTAAATACGACTTAAAGAACGGAAAGCCGATCTCAGAAAAGGGAAATCCTGAGGGCGTGACTCTTCCGCTTTTGGCTTGGGCCGAGTTCAACCTTTACCACAAATTGGCCAACAAGCGCCGCGTAAAGGAAGTCATTCCCAGCCTTGTAAAGTACGTCAACTGGATTGACAAAAAGTTCAAAAAGCCCAACGGCCTTTACGCCGCTCCCGCGGTTGCCAGCGGAATGTTCAACAGCCCGCGCGACAAGTGCGTTTACCCGATTGACTTTAACGCGGCCATGGCTTTGAACGCGCTTCACCTTTCTGCCCTTGGCGACATTATGAACGACAAGGAATTGAGCTTTATGTACAAAAAGGCCTACTTCTCGCTCAAGACCAGAATCAACAGCATGATGTGGGACCAAAAGACAGGCTTTTACCACGACCTTGACAAAGACGAAAAGATTCTTCCGCAAAAGACGATCGCGGGCTTTTGGCCCTTGCTTGCCGAAATCCCGAACGCGGACCGCGCCGAAACTTTGATCGCGCACCTTACTAACAAAAAGACTTTTGGAACGGATCATCCGTTCCCGTCGTTGAGCGCCGACAGCCGCGACTTTAAGGAAAGCGGAGAAGGCTACAAGGGAAGCGTATTCCCGGCGATGAACTTTATGGTCATCAAGGGCTTGGAAAAATACCAGCGATACGATTTGGCGCGCGAATGCTCAATCCGCCACCTCTACTATATTTTGGAAGCTCTCACTCCCGAAAGCAAAAAAGAAAAGGGCGACTTGTACGAAGCCTACCTTCCCTGCAAAGAAGGAAAGGCCTCGCTTAAGGGAAAGTCAAATTTCCCGCGCCCCCGCTACTTGCAAACGGTCGCGCTTTCTACAATCGCTTTGATGATAGAAAACGTAATCGGCCTTTTGATCAGCCTCCCGCGCAAAACGGTTGACTGGATCATTCCCAACTTGGAAATTATGGGAATCGAAAATCTTTCGCTTAAACGCAACTTGATTACGATTCTTTCCAACAAGTCCAACCGCGGTTGGGAAATCCAAATGGAAAGCGAAAAGCTTTATTACTTTACAATCAACATTCTTGAGCAAAAGAAAAAGACGCTGCCGATTCCTTCTGGCCGCTGCTCTATGTTGATTGACAAGTTATAGGAAATGAGCGCAAGGCAAAAAAAACAAGTTCCGCAAGTCAGGCCGGAAGCAATCATTGAAATCGCCTCCACGGGTATCCGTCTAAGCGTCGTTGAGATTTTGCCCAGCGGCCATTGGAACACGCTTGACCGTTCCGACATGCCTGTCAATTTGGGAATGGACATCTTTACTAGCGGTTCCGTCAAGCAAAGCACTATTGCCCAATGCATTCAAATTTTAAGCCGCTACAAGGAACAGCTTAAGTCCTGGGGAATCGTGGCCTCCGACACAAGCGTCATCGCCACCGCCGCCTTGCGCGAAAGCCGCGACAAAGATTCAATCATCGACAGAATTTTCATCCGCACCGGTTTTGTCGTCCGCGTCATCGACGGCGTAGAAGAAAACCGTTTGATGTACCTTGCCGTGCGCGAATGTTTTAAGGACAGCAAGTTCAGTTTGGAAAGCGACGACTATATGATTTTGGAGGCCGGCGGCGGCTCTTCCGAAATGATGCTTCTAAAAAAAGGAAGCATTGTAAGCGCGCACTCATTTCGCTTGGGAACGATTCGCGTTGAAGGCCAAATCGGCCAGAGCGGAGAGAGCGACACGGCGCGGCGCTTTATCCAACAGTTCATCCTTAACTCAAAAAATCTTTTAAACGAAGAATTCAGCTCGCTAAAGTTAAAGAGCGTCATCGCCGTTGGAAAGCAGGCGCAAATCGCCGCCCTTAACGTTGGCCATCCCGTCTCGACCTTTTTGTGGGAGATGCCGCGCCAAAAGTTCATAGAATTTGTTGACGAAATCCAAGAGTATTCGATTGAAGAATGCCTTGCGCGCTTTAAGATCGCTTATTCCGACGCGGCGCAATTGCGCATCGGCCTTTTGATTTACAAGATGTTCGTAGAGATTACGAACGTGGCCAACGTAATCGTTCCTGAAACAAACTTGCGCGAAGGCGCTTTGATCAACAAGCTTGCCGCTCCTAACGAAGACTTGCAGCGCGACTTTTACAAGCAAATTACCGCCGGCGCCTTGAACCTTTTGCGCAAGTACCACGGCGACGAAGGCCACGCCCAATTTGTAACGGACGTTTCGCTAAAAATATTCGATGCGCTAAAAAGCGAGATCGCGCTTGACGAGCGTTCCCGCGTGTTGCTGGAAGTGGCGGCGATGCTTCACGACATCGGCATTTTTATCCGCATGGAAAACCACCACGAGCATTCGGCCTACATCATAAGCAATTCGGAATTTTTTGGCCTTACCCAAAACGAAATTACAATCGTCTCTCAAATCGCCAAATACCATCGCGGCCATTCAAACCCGCAGGACGACGATCATTTTCAAATGCTTCCGCGCGCCAGCCGCATGACGATTCTAAAGCTTACCGCGATCATTCGCATCGCCGACGCCATCGACCGTTCGCACACGCAAAAGTTTACCCAGCTAAAAATCACCAAGCAAAAAGATTCTTTGGTTGTTCATACAGGAAACAAGCACAACACAGTTTTGGAGCGGCAGGCTTTGGGCGAAAAGGGCGGAATGTTCGAAAGCGTCTTTGGCTACAAGGTGATTTTGTCGTAGCGGCATTCGCATTTATTGGAGGAACAAAATGGCGGCAGCAAAAACAGCGGGCAAGGACATTTTTTTAAACCGCGAGCTTTCTTGGATAGAATTTAACGACCGCGTTTTGCGCGAAGGCTTGCGCCGCGACATTCCTCTTTTGGAACAGTTGACTTTCCTTTCCATCGTCACAAGCAACTTTAACGAGTTTTTCCAAGTGCGCGTCGCCAGCGTAAAGCGCCTTCTTAAAAACGCTCCCGGCGGAAAAGACATCTCCGGCCGCACGCCCAAGCAGCAGTTAAAGGACATTTCTTCGCGCGCCCGCCAAGTAATGCAGGCGCAGCAAGAGACGCTTCAAAAGCAAATAATTCCCGCCTTGGCAAAAGAAGGCTTTGTCTACAAGCGGCCCAAGCAGTTTAGCGTGGCCCAAAAAGAATTTGCCCAAGAAATTTTCAAGGCGCAAATTTTGCCGCTCCTTACGCCGCTTAGAACCGACAGCGACGAGTTTCCTAAAATCGCCAACCTCAAGTGGCACGCGGCGTTTTTGCTAAAGCCGATCGCCGGAATTAAAATCGTCAACAAGGAATTTGCCGCAAAGCCGGGCGCTCCGATCGTGGCTGTGGTTCAGATTCCCGACGCGATCCCAAATTTGATTTGGCTTCCGGGCGGCAAGGAAGAAAGCAAAGACTTTACGACTGTGGCCGATTTGCTTTTGCAATACGGCTCGCAGGTTTTTGATGGATATGAAATTTCAAAGTCGCTTTTGTTCAACGTAGCCTTGGACGCGGACTTTGCGGTAGACGAGGACGCCAATGACATCGTTCAGGCGATGCAAGAAGTTTTGGTGGCGCGCCAATCTTCGTTTGCCGTCAGAATGGTTTGCGACAAGTCCAGCTCGGAGCTGCAAAAGTTTTTGGCGCAAAAACTGGGCCTTAAGTCCGAGGATATCTACGCCTTTGACAATTTGGTCGATCCCGCCACATTGTGCGAAATCGGCGACGCGGAAAACACCGACCATTTGCGAAACGAAAGCTGGAAGAATTTTTCCAATGTCGCCTTGCCGGAAGACGAGCCTTATTGGGACGCGATAAAGCGCCGCGACGTAATTTTGCATGTTCCCTACGAGTCTTACAATCCGGTCGTAAAATTTTTGAACGACGCGGCGGACGATCCCGACGTTCTTTCGATCAAGATGACGCTTTACAGAACCGGCCGCGGTTCGCCGATAATCTCCGCGCTTGAAAGAGCGGCGCGCAACGGAAAGCAAGTCACGGTATTGGTCGAGCTTAAGGCGCGCTTTGACGAGGAGCGCAACATCGCTTGGGCCGAAGAGTTGGAGCGCGCCGGCGTTCTTGTAGTTTACGGCTTGGTAAACCTTAAGGTGCACGCAAAAATATTGATGGTGATTCGCCGCGAGCAGGACGCCTTTAAGCGCTACGTTCACCTTGCCACCGGAAACTACAATCCAAGAACCGCGCGCATTTATTCTGACCTTTCGCTTTTTACCGCCAACCACGAAATCGCAAACGACGCGACAAAGTTCTTTAACATCGTTACCGGTTACTCGGCCTTGCAAAAGATGAAGTACCTTAGCATGGCGCCTGTAGACTTAAAGAGCAAACTGCTTTCGATGATTCAGCGCGAGATCGAATTGTCCACTCCGCAAACGCCCGGCATGATAATCGCCAAGATGAATTCGCTTGCGGACGAAGAAGTGATCGCCGCCTTGTACCGCGCCAACCGGGCGGGAGTGCGCATAATGCTGAACGTTCGCGGCATTTGCATGCTTTTGCCGGGCGTTGCCGGAATGAGCGAAAACATTCGCGTCGTTTCCATCGTTGACCGCTACTTGGAGCATTCGCGCGTATTTTATTTTCAGAACGGAGCGTCGCCCGAAATTTATTTGGCCAGCGCCGACTGGATGCCGCGCAATCTTGACCGTCGCATAGAATTGATGTTCCCGATTTTGGACGCCGCCGCGTTCAAAGAAATAAAGCATGTCCTTGACGTTTACTTTGAATCCAACATCAACAGCTACGAACTAAAAAGCGACGGCTCTTGGGTTGCCCTAAAGCCAAAGGCGGGCGAGCCTGTAAAACGCGCCCAAGAAATTCTTTACAACGAGTACAAGGCGCGGGCGGAACGGAACAAGGCGCCAAAGACGAGGTTTACAGTTCGACGTAAATGAAAAAAGTTTTTGTTAAAATCCACGCCGCCTTTTTGTCACCGGCGCTTTTCTTAGCCTGCGTTCTTGCTTTTTTTTCCTGCGAGAACGTTGTCAATTCCAACAATAAGGTTGGCATTGGCGAATACCATTTCCCCGAGGCGACCGCGGTGTCGCGCAGGGTTAAGTCCAATTTGTATTTGGCGAACGGGCACAGCTATTTTCAGCTTGAGACGGTTTACCTTGAGGGCTGGGAAGACGTTCCTTTTTTGAGCTTTGAAGACGTTTGCCTTTTTATTGCCGGCGCAAACGACAGAGGCTGGCAAACTGAAATTTCAGGTTCGGTTTACAAATACAAGTACAATCCGGATAATTGCGTTGACGGCCTAGGCCATTATTGGCCTCCCGCTTGGGATACCGACGAGCTTTGTTTTGACGCCCAAAACCAAACGGTTTACAGCGACGACTTTTGCAGGGTCATCACCTCAACAGTTTCTCTGAACAATGGCATAGGAATTATGCCTGTCATGTCCGTCGAGCAAGCAAGCGCGCTTTCGCCTAAAGTTGTGGGGTCCAGCCTTACAACGCAGGTAAAGGCAAAAGAAAAAACAGAGATTAGGCTTGGCGACTACGGGCTAAAAATGTTTGTCATTGATAACATTTTGTACATTCCCTTCCAGCCGCTCGTATCAATTTTTTTGCCAATCGGCTCATGCAGTTTTAGCGGAACGGATTATTACTTTGAAGTTGCGAACGCTGGCGATGATTACGCCACTCAAAAGGCCTACGAGTTTGGCCGCAAGAACAGTTCGTCGCGCAGCCAGCTTATGGCCGAATACAATTACAGAACCTTGTGCATGACTTTTGACTTGAACTATTCTCTTAAAGACAGGCGGACTGTGGTTGAGAAGGCAAATATCGAGCGCTTTAACGACAGCATTTTTGCCGCGGGTCTGGGCTTTGATTTGCTTAGTACTGACACGGACACTTATGATTTGGCTTTGGGAAGATTTTTGATGAATTATATTGACGACAGCCATACAGCTTACTACGCTCCGTCCTTGTACCAGCCGCATTCCCAAGTTTATTATTATTATATTCATGTCATGCGTGACTTTGCAGGCCCGCGTGAGCAGAGAATGCGCGTCGTGGAAGATAGAATAAAGGAGTTGCGGGAAAGCGCCGGCGGAAAAGCAGGCCTTTATTATGTCAAGGAAGGCAGCTTGGAGAAAATGGCTGTTTTGGCTTTTGATGGTTTTGAGGAAAAAGATCATTCGTCTGTGCCTAATCCTCCGCCCGCGGATAAATGGGGCGAACTTTCCGAATTGAATACATACGCTTTTTTTAAGGCGGCCTTTGTCGACATCGCGAACCATTCAAGCGTCGACAAGGTTGTATTGGACCTTTCTTGCAACGGCGGAGGCTCTGTAAAACAATGCGTCGCCGCTCTGTCTTTTCTTAAAGATTGCGATCAATTATATTTGCCTGTAAGGAACGTTTTGGACAATTCAATCACAAAATTTTATTTTGACATTCGGGATGAAAACAACAAGAAGCTTAATGAGCTTGTAACAAAAAATTACGACTTTTACGTTTTGACAAGCGACATTTCTTTTTCTTGCGGGAACGCTTTTCCGGCGCAATGCAAATACCAGCGCTTGGCAAAAATTGTTGGCATTCAAAGCGCGGGCGGAGCGTCAGTCGTAAAAAATACGCAGAGCGCCGACGGAGCGCTTTTCCGCACGTCAAGCGCCATGGAAATGGTCGCCTTTGACGGAAGTGAATGCATTTGCGTTGACGCCGGCGTTCCTGTTGACTTGGAAATTCCGCGCGAAAAATTTTACAGCGGAACGACCCTTTATCAAGATTTGTATGGTATAATCAAGGATAGCGGATTATGAAAATATTTGAAGGAAAAATTGTTGATGTAGTAAAGCGGGAAGTTTACGGCGGAAAAGTTTTTGTCGAAGACGGCCGCATAAAAAAAATCGAGCGCTGCCAAACTTCCGAGCGAAAATATCTTGTGCCCGGCTTTGTGAATTCCCACGTTCACATAGAAAGCAGCATGGTCACGCCCCAGTACTTTGCCTACGAATCGCTTAGGCACGGCGTCATCGCGGCGGTGGCCGACCCCCACGAAATAACGAACGTTTGCGGCGCGGCGGGCTTTGACTTTATGCTAAAGGACGCGGCCCGCTCCCCGATGAAAATTTACTTTGCCGTTCCGTCGTGCGTTCCCGCCACGAAATTTGAAACGTCAGGCGCGGTTTTGGATTCCGCCGCCGTCGCCCGCCTTTTAAAGAACAAGCGTGTGGTGAGCCTTGGCGAGATGATGAATTTTCCGGGCGTGCTTGGCGGCGACAAAGAGGTTTTGGCAAAACTCGCCGCCGCAAAAAAATTGGGAAAGCCCGTTGACGGACACGCGCCGATGCTTAGCGGCGAGGCCTTAAAAAAATACGCGGCGGCAGGCATTTCAACCGACCACGAAAGCGCCTCTTACGAAGAAGGCTTGGAAAAAATTCAATGCGGAATGTTCGTTCAAATCCGCGAAGGCTCCGCCGCAAAAAACTTAAAGGCGCTGGCTCCGCTTTTTAAGCTGGCGCCCGAAAAGCTTATGTTTTGCGTTGACGACTTGCATCCCAATGATTTGGAAAAAGGCCTTCTTTGGAGCTTGGTCAGAAAGCTTGTCGCCGAGGGCTACGATTCCTTTGACGTTTTGCGCGCGGCCACCTACAATCCAATCAAGCATTACAAGCTTGACGTTGGCCTTTTGCAGGAAGGCGACAGCGCCGACTTTATCGTTGTCAGCGGAATCAAAAAAATGAAAATTGAAAAGGTTGTCGTAAACGGACAAATCGTTGTGAGCGGAAGCCGTTCCTACTTTAAGCCCGCAAGCGCGAAAGGCATAAACAACTTTAACCGCAAGAGAATCACCGCCGCCGACATCGCCGTCCGTTCCGACACCGCGCAAGTAAGAACGATAAAGGCCATCGACAAGGAAGTCTTTACCGAAAGCGCCTTGATGTACGCCAGCTTGGAAGGAGGCTATTTAAAGTCCAACACAAAGACTGACGTTTTAAAGTTGGTTTGCGTAAACCGCTACAATCCAGACGCCAAGCCCGCCGTCGCTTTTGTCAACGGCTTTGGCCTTAAGGCCGGAGCGCTTGCAAGCAGCGTGGCGCACGATTCGCACAACATAATTTGCGTTGGAACCGAAGACAAGTACATAGTCAAGTGCATTAATAGGATCATTGGCAACAAGGGCGGGCTTGCGGTGGCCAACCGAGTGCGCGTCCACGACATTCAGCTGAAAGTCGCCGGCCTTATGACAAGCCGCTTGTGCAAAAAAGTCGCGCGCGACTACGAGGACCTTTGCTATTGGGCGCGCATGATGGGTTGCAAGCTCAACGCGCCTTACATGACCCTTTCGTTTTTGGCGCTGCCTGTCATTCCAAAGTTGAAGATTACGGACTTGGGTTTGTTTGATTCGGAACGGATGGAATTTGTAAATCGCGTTCAGTAAGCCGCGAACTTTTTGCAAGCCATAAAAGCGCAAAAAAAAGCCGCCCGATTGGGCGGCTCTTCGTTTTACAAATAAAGCTGCGATTCTATTCCGCGTCTTTATGCGGCTTTCCTACCATTGTCCAGCAGACAATCATCGCAACGATGTAAAGCGCGATTGTGACGTAAAGGACGTTCTGGTAACCCACTGGGTTTACCTTTACGGCGCGGCCGTCGGCCAAAACTTTTTCTGTGAACTCGCCTGTGTGGCGCACGATCCAGCTGGCCATTTGGTTTCCGGTCAAGCCGGCGATGGCCCAGGCGCTAAGGCACATTCCGTGGACGGAAGAAATGCTCTTCATTCCAAAGTGGTCGCTGAGCAAAGTGGGAACGTTTGAAAATCCGCCGCCGTAGCCCGCGTTGACTACGATAAGAAGCGCGATGCACAAGGCCATAAGGACAGGCTCGGTTCCGTTTATGATGCCGCGTGTGGCGATGATGATTCCAGTGAACAAAATCGAAAGCGCGAAAATCCACTTGTAGATTGTGTTGCGGTCCTTGAGTCCGTCGGCGGCCGCGCTAAAGCCCAAGCGTCCGGCGGCGTTGGCGATGGCCGTTACCGTTCCAATCGCGCTGATTGTCATAAAGCCAAGGCCCGTTGTTTGCAAAATCGGCTTTTCCTGCGAGATGAGAGCCAAGCCGCAAGCGATGTTGATGTAGAACATAATCCAAATGCCAAGGAACTCGCGGTTTGAAAAGCAAGTCTTGAAATTTGAGCCGAACTTTTTGAGGAACTCGCCGACCGTTTGCTTGTCGTGGGCTTCGACCCAGCCGGCCGGCTTTTTAAGAAGCAAGTGGCCGATGAACATCATCACGCAGTAAACGCCGCCCATAATCATGAACATATAGGCCGGGTTGTCGTCGCACCTTGCGACTATCGCCTGCATGATCGGAGTGGCGATTGCCTTGGCCGCTCCAAAGCCTGCGACAGCAAGGCCGGTGGCCAAGCCTTTTTTGTCCTTGAACCAAAGCATCAAGGTTTTTACGGGCGAAAGGTAGCCGGTTCCCAAACCGATTCCCATAATCACGCCGTAGCAAATCAAAACGCCGGGGAGGGACTTGGCCAAAATGCTGGCTCCAGTTCCAACCATTCCGACTGTAAAGAAAATCGTCGCGATCAAAGAGCTTTTGTGAATGTCTTTTTCTACAAAGTCGCCCAAAAAGGCGGCCGACATTCCCAAGAAGAAAATCGCCAAAGAGAAGGCCCACTCGACGTGGCTTTTGGGGCTGCCGATGTAGGCGGCGACTTCCTGGCTAAAAACAGACCAACAGTAAACTGTTCCGATGGAGCAGTGCAAGAGCAGCGCGGGGATGGCTCCGCGCAACCATTTGTTTTCAGGTAAATTCATAATAGAAGATTATAGCGCGTTTTAAGCAAATGCGCTAGTGTTTTTTGCGGGAGCGTCTGTGGTTGCAAAAACCTTTCTTTTGAGTATAATAAAAACGCGAGGAATCCAAAATGATAAAGATTGTTAAAGCATCCGAGTTGGAAGAAAGTTTTTTTGAGGGGCGCGACTTTGGCGAGTCCATTGACGTGGTCAAGGACGTCTTGCGCGACGTTAAGACGATGGGCGACAAGGCGTTGTCAGATTACGGCGCCAAGTTTGACGTTTCCGCTCCCTCGCATTTTGAGATTCCGCAAAACGAGCTTAAGGCCGCCGCCGAAAAAATGAAGCGCGAAAATCCCGGCCTCTACGAGTCCCTTTGCTATTCGCGCGACTTGGCCAAAAAGTTTGCCGAGCGCCAGCGCGAGTCTTTTGACGAATTTGAAATTGAATTGGCTCCCGGACTTTTTACCGGCCAAAAAAACATTCCCGTTGACCGCGCGGGCGTTTACGTTCCGGCGGGCCGCTTTCCGCTTTTGTCAACCGTAATCATGACAGTCGTTCCTGCAAAGGCGGCGGGCGTTGGCCAAGTGGTTATGTGCACTCCGCCCCGCGTTCACCCCGACGATTTGGAGGACGCCAAGGCGCAAGGATCCGGCGTTCCGGGAAAGCCCTTTGTCGGAGGAAAGCCTTACGCCGACGAGGGAATCATGGCCGCCGCCTGCATTTGCGGCGCTGACAAAGTTTACGCTTGCGGAGGAGCGCAGGCCATCGGAGCGATGGCTTTTGGAACGGAATCAATTCCCAAGGCTGACGTTGTTGTAGGACCTGGAAACAAGTTTGTCGCCGAAGCCAAGCGTCTTATTTACGGAACGGTTGGAATCGACATGCTTGCCGGCCCCACCGAAGTTTTTGCAATCGCCGACGAAAGCGCCAATCCCAAGTGGCTTGCCGCAGACTTGCTCGCGCAGGCTGAGCACGACGTCGTCGCGCAACCGCTCCTTGCAACCGACAGCGAGGAATTGGCCAAGGCCGTTCAGGAAGAAATCGAAGAGCAGCTAAAAGATTTGCCCACGGCGGAGACCGCGCGAAAGAGCGTTGACACTTATGGAAAAATAATCGTAACGTCTTCTATAGAAGAGGCGTGCGAGATCGCGAACAAAAAAGCGCCGGAGCACTTGGAGCTTGCGATGGACGCCGGCGAAAAATTGGGAGCGGCAAAAAAGCTTGTCCACAATTACGGCTCGCTTTTTATCGGGCATGGAGCGGCGGAAGTCTTTGGCGACTACGCGGCCGGTTTGAACCACACGCTTCCCACAAGCGGCTCTGCGAAATTTACAGGCGGCTTAAGCGTCCGCGCTTTTATAAAAACTGTAACGACTCTTAGAACGATAGAAGGAAAGGAAGGCGCTTTGGCCAGCGCCAAGGCCGCCGGCATTTTGGGCGACGCCGAAGGTTTGGCCGCCCACGCGCGCGCCGCAAGGATAAGAATATGCTAAAGATTTACAAGCTTGGCGAAGAAGTTTTGCGCCAAAAATCCGTTCCGATTAAGGACGAAGAAATCAACGACGAACTCCGCGCTCTTGCCGAAGAAATGTTTGAGACGATGGACGCCGCCAACGGAGTGGGCCTTGCTTGCCCGCAAATCGGAAAGAACATCCGTATGTTCGTAGCGATGGCTGATGACGACGTCAGGCGCGTTTTTATCAATCCGCAAATCATCGCCACTTCCGACGACTCCGTTCCTTACGAGGAAGGCTGCCTTAGCGTTCCGCAAGTTTACGAGAACATAATGCGTCCGTCAAAAGTGACTGTGCAGGCGCAAGACCAAAACGGAAAAAAGTTCACGCTTGAAGCGGAAGGCCTTTTGGCGCGCATCGTTCAGCACGAAAACGACCATCTTGACGGCGTGATTTTCATCGACCGCGGAGACGCCGACTTTGCCAAGAAGACCGCGGAACAGTTTGCCAAGCGCGCCGAGCGGGCCGAAAAAAAAGCCGCCGAAAAAGAAGCCAAGGCAAAAAAAATCGCCGCCAAGATCGCCGCAAAAAAAGCGGCCAAGGAAGCCAAGAAAAACAATGCTTAAAATTTTATACGCCGGAAGTCCGGCTCCAGCCGCGACAACTTTGCGCCTCTTGCTTGACAGGCAAGCCCAAGACGGCTGGCAAATTGCGGGCGTGTTGACCAATCCGCCCAGCGCCAAGGGCAGGCATAAAGAGCTTGTCCCGACCGACGTCGGAGCGTTGGCGGCCGAGCGTGGCATTCCGGTTTTTTGCCCGCAAAAGTTGGACGCGGCCGCGCGGGAACAAATTGCCGCCCAAGGCTTTGACGCGCTTGTCTGCTTTGCCTACGGGAAAATTTTCGGGCCAAAATTTTTGTCGCTCTTTATGGCGGGCGGGGTCAACGTGCATCCGTCGCTTTTGCCCAAGTACCGGGGAGCCACTCCCGTTCCCGCGGCGATTTTAAATTGCGACAAAGAGACCGGCGTAACAGTCCAGACTTTGGCGCTGGGCATGGACGAAGGCGAAATTTTGGCGCAAGAAAAAATCGCGCTTGACGGAACGGAAACCACCGACAGCCTTTTGGACAAAAGCGCCCAAATCGCCGCCGCTTTGCTTGAAGGCCTTTTGCGCGACACTGCCGCCGCATCTTCCTTCCCAAAAGGAAAGCCGCAAGAAGGCGAGCCTAGCTACACCAAGACAATTTCAAAAGACGACGCCCTTATAAATTGGAACGACTCCGCCGTAAAAATCGCGGCGGCTGTCCGCGCCTACACAAGCGAGCCCGGCTCTTGGACAAGAATCGGCGGCGAGACTGGCGAAACGCTAAAGATTTTAAAAGCCGCGCCTCTCGGTCTTGCTGACGATTTTGCTTCGTTGCCCGCCGGAACTGTGGCGGCCTTTGACAAAAAGCAAGGCATTCTCATAAAGTGCGGCCAAGGCGTTCTTTGCGTCACCGAGCTGCAGCGCCAGCAAAAAAAAGCGATGGGCTACAAAGACTTTATGAACGGCGCCCGCGACTTTGTCGGAACGCGGCTGGTCTAAGGGCGTCCGCGCCTTTTAGTCTTGCAAACGCTTTGTCTTTGCGCTAAAATCGTTCCCATGGACATTAAAAACAAAATAAAAGACGCTGGAATCTCTTTAAACGAAATGGAAGCGGACTTGCAGAAAAGCGCGCCCGCTTTTGCCGCTTATACAATCGCGGCCTTTGTGTTGATGTTTATCACGGCGCTTGCCGTTTTCTTTTTTTCCAACAAGGGCTACGAGCAGGTTTTGGTTCCCAATGTTACGGGAAAAACTTTGACTCGCGCCTTGCTTGAGATGCAGGAAAAAGAGCTTTATCCAAAATTGCAGTTGCGCTACAGCGACCTTCCCGGCCAGGCCGGACAGGTTCTTTCGCAGAATCCCCGCGCGGGCAGCATCGTAAAGGCCGGCCGCAGAATCACGCTTGTCGTTAGCCGCGGCGTTATGATCGACCACATCGGCAATTACGTCGGAACGAATCTCGACGCGCTCAAAAACAAGTTGGACGCGCTTTACGGCGGCGTTGAAACTCCGCAAATAACAATTGGAACTCCAGTCTTTAAAATGGACGCCGCTCCGATCGGAACAATCTTGGAGCAGGATCCGCCGGAAGGAACTCCCATCACTCAGCCGGTGGAATTGCAGCTTATCGTTTCTAGCGGCCCCACCGCTCCCCGAGTGTCAGTGCAAAATTACGTTGGAAAAACAATCGCCGAGATTTTGGAAGGAATGGGAACGACTCCCTTGCTTTTTGAATTTACAAGCCACATCGCTACCGGCGACGAAATTCCCGGAACGGTTGTAAGCCAGTCCGAGCCGGAAAATTCCCAGGTCGACGAGTACTCAAAAATATCGCTTGAGTTTGCCTTGCCCGAATTGAACACGGCTTATAGCGGAGACACAATCGTTGACGCCGACATCAAGGGCCGCACCGAAGACGAAGTTGCCGGCGTTAAGAAAACCGATTCTTCAAAATGGACAAACGGAATTTTCTCCGCAAAAGTTTCGCGCTATCCGCTTGCCGTTCCCGTAAAGTTGGAAGCCTTTCCGCCGGAGGGAGCGTCGTACACTGTCGCTTCGTTCAACCACATTGGAGGCGAGATTACTGTTCCATACGCGGTGCCGCACGGAACGACTCTTGCGCTTAGCGTTTTGAACCAAGAAAAGGAGCGGCTTACCGTTCAATAAAAAATGCAAAGTCCTAAAATTTGCCTGACCCTTACAGGAAAAACGATAAAAGAAAATTTGGAGTTGGTTCGCCGCTACAGGCCTTACGTTGACTTGCTTGAGCTGCGCGCCGACTTTCTTGACGAAGACGAAAGCCTTCATGTTAGAAAATTTCCTGAGCTGGCAAAGATGCCTTGCATTTTGACAATCCGCCGCCGCGTTGACGGCGGAAAATACGTTGCCGGCGAAAGTTCGCGAACGATGCTTTTTGCGCGCGCGATGGCTTTTGCCGACGACCAAAATCCCGAACGCAATTTTCAATACGTAGACTTTGAGGAAGACTTTCACGTTCCAAGCTTGCAAGACGCGGCGCTCGCTTTTGGAACGAAAATCATTCGCAGCCTTCACTGTATGAACGAACCGGTTCACGACATCATCAAGCGCTGCGACGAGATGCGAAAGACCGGCTACGAAATTCCTAAAATCGCTTTTATGCCAAAAACTTTGGCCGACGTGAAAAACCTTTTTTACGAAACGCGCGACTTTACCAAGTACGAGCACATTCTTTGCGCGATGGGGCCGATGGGAATCGTTTCAAGAATCTTGGCCTACAAAACCCATTCATTTTTGACATACACTTCCGCCGACAGCGTTAGCAACGAGTTGAAGACGATCGGCCATATAGATCCGATTATGATGAATCAAGTCTACCACTTTAAGGACTTGAACGACAAAACTTCGATTTACGGAATCACCGGTTGGCCGCTTGTAAAAACCGACAGCCCGTTCTTGCACAACCAGGGCTACGTCAACCATTTTATGAACGCGGTTTACATTCCGATTCCTTCGGCGGACATCCACCAAACAATTGAATTTGCAAACGAGATAGGCGTAAAGGGAATGTCCGTCACCGTTCCGCATAAGGAAGCGGTTGTAAACGAGCTTTTTGAAGTTGACGACAGGGTGCGCGAAATTTCCGCGTCCAACACGATCGTCCGCAAGAACGACAAGTGGTACGGCTACAACACAGATTGTTCCGGCTTTTCAAAAGCGCTTTTGGATTTTACTGGATTCAAGAATTTAAGGCATAAAAGGGTTGCGATTATCGGAGCGGGAGGAGCCAGCCGAGCGATTGCCTACGCGGTGAAAATGCTTGGCGGCAAGGCTTGCGTCTTTAACCGAACGCCGCTGCGCGCAAAGTCAGTCGCGGATATGTTTGGTTTTGAATACTCGCAGCTTTCGGCCGACGCGATTCCTTTGATTGAAAAATATTCCGACGTGATTATACAAACCACTTCCGCCGGAATGAATTCAAGCGAGCCGAGCAATTCGCAAAACGATCCCCTTTACTTTTATCGTTGGACGGGCAACGAACTTTTGTTTGACATCGTTTACACGCCCAAGGTCACTCCGATTATGGAGCGCGCGCAAGAAGCGGGCTGCAAAGTTTGCAACGGCGAGGCGATGCTAAAATACCAAGCTTACGAACAATTCAAAATATTCACCGGAGTCGATTATGAAGAAATTAAGTCAGAATGAGCAAAAGGAACTTGTGGCGCGGACGGCGATCGACACGCTTATCGAACAGAAAAAAATTTTTAGCGGAATGAAAATCGGTTTGGGCACCGGCTCGACGGCGATGCCTGCGGTCCGCCGTTTGGCCGAGCGAATCGCCGACGGAACATTGCGCGACATTAAGGCCGTCGTCACAAGCTTCCAGACCCAGTTGGCTTGCGAAGATTTTGGAATCCCCGTTTATTCATTGAACGACAAGGCGATCGGCGGAAAGTTGGACTTGGCCATTGACGGCGCCGACGAAATCGCTCCCGACAAGGCGGTGATAAAAGGCGGCGGCGCGGCGCTCCTTCGCGAAAAAATCGTCGAATACAATGCCAAGACTTTTGTCGTTATTGGAGACGCTTCAAAAGCCGTAAAGTCGCTTGGAACAAAGTTCCCATTGCCGGTTGAGATAATCGCCGACGCTCGCGTTCCCGTTCAAAAAGCGATAGAAAAACTTGGCGGAAAATGCGTCTTGCGCCAGGGCGTAAAAAAAGCCGGCCCGGTAATCACCGACAACGGAAACCAAATACTTGACGTTTTGTGGGAAAAGCCGGTTGACCCAAAAGCGATGGAAAAGAAATTGAACGAAATTGTTGGAGTTGTAGAAAACGGCTTCTTTACAAAAAACCGCCCGATGGTTTTTGTAGCCACTGAAGACGGCCATGTTCGCTCCCTTTGACGAAAGCAAGGCGCGCCAAGTTTGCCAAAAAATGATGGAGGACTTGGAGCGCGAAAAATGCGCATGGACAGGAATGTTCGGCGCGCTTGTGTGCCTTGACGCGGCGGGGAACGAAGTCGTCCTTCGCGCCTTTAGCGGCTCCTACGACGGAAAGTGGAACCGCGACGGTTGGGCGCCTCCGCTTTTTGACGAAGAAAAATACAAAGCCGCGATTCTTCCCAATGACAAAAAAATCCACGAACTAAGCGAAGTTCCTCAAAACGAGACGCCGGAACAAAAAGCGGCGCGCGACAAAGAGCGGCTTGCGCTTTGCAACCAAACGCTAGAAAAAATTTATTCCCTATACAGCTTTTGCTGCGCTGACAAAAAATGGCGGACATTTAGCGACATTTCCAACGGAAAGCTTTTGCCCACCGGCACCGGCGACTGTTCCGCTCCAAAACTTTTGAGCCTGGCTTTTAGTAAAGATTTGCTTCCTATAAGCATGGCGGAGTTTTATTGGGGAAAGCCCAACACAAGGCTGGAGCCAAAAACTTTTTATCCGCCCTGCGACGAAAAGTGCGCCTTGATACTGCCCGCTATTTTGGGATTAAAAATACTTTACCGCGACCAAAACATTTTGGTTGTCGAAAAACCGTCAGGCCTTTTGTCCGTTCCTGGACGCGGGCCGGACAAGCAGGATTGCGTCGTCAATCGCGCCCGCCGCCTTTTTCCAAACATGATAGAGCAGCCAAGCGTCCATCGTTTGGACATGGACACAAGCGGCCTTATGGTTCTTGCCTTTGACGAGACGAGCCACCGCGCCCTCAACGCGCAATTTGAAAATCGCCAAGTCAAAAAAAATTACATCGCGGTATTGGACGGAGTTATAAAAGACCAGGAAGGACGCGTTGAACTAAAACATCGGGTTGACCTTGAAAATCGGCCGCGGCAAATTTTGGACGATGTTTACGGAAAGCTTGCCGTCACTGAATGGAAACGCCTTAGAGTTTGGACGAGACGCGGCGCGGATGGAAAAGAACAAAAAGCCACAAGCGTTTTGTTCAGTCCCCTTACCGGACGCACGCACCAATTGCGCGTCGCCGCGGCCTTTTCGTTGGGCGCGCCAATCGTCGGCGACAATTTGTACGGCCGCAATCTTGGTCAGGAAAAAGGCCAAGAAAGCCGCCTGTACTTGCATGCCTGCGATTTGACTTTTGCGCATCCGGTCACTGGCCAGGAAATGAGCTTTCATTCCGAGCCGGATTTTTCATTTTAGAAGGCGCGAAAGGCGATCGTCTTTTTGGCGCCAGTTTTTGTCAACTTTTACTTGCAAGTCCAAGTCGATTTTGTATTCAAAAATCTCGCGCAACTTTTTTAGCGACTCCATGCGGATTGTCTTAATCATCGAGGCGCCTTTTCCGATAACGATTCCCTTTTGGCTTTCGCGCTCGACGCACAAAAAGGCGCGGACCCAAAGTTTTTTGCCGTCGTTTTTGAATTCGGCGTCGGCGATTTCAACGTAAACCGCGTGGGGGATTTCTTGCTCCAAACGGTTGATAGCCTCGCCTCGAATGACTTCTGCGATGCGGAACTCAACTTCTTGGTCGGTGTAAAAGCCTTCGGGGTAAAGGTTGGGCTGGCTTGGGGCGAGGGCGTAAAGGCCGCGCAAAAGGTCTTCGACGCCGGCGTCGGTTTTGGCCGAGATGGAGTAAAAGCGGTCGGCAGGAATTTCGGGGAGCGTTTTGGCGACAAATTCCTTGCAGGCCAAAATGTTGGCTTCGGGCAGGTCGCATTTGTTGGCCGCGACGATTGTCTTTGCGGCGTAGGGGCGGACAAGCTCGGCAATCAAGGCCTCTTCGTCGCCGCTGGGCCGGGTTGAGTCGATCAAGTAAAGGACCGCGTCCGCTCCCTCAAGCTGGTCTTTGGCGGTTTGCTGCAGGATTAAGTTTAGCTTTTTTTCGGACTTGTGGTAGCCGGGCGTGTCTACAAAAACCAATTGGCCCAGCGAAGTGTTTACGATTCCGCGGATCGCGTTCCTTGTTGTTTGCGGAATGGGCGAGACGATCGAGACGTTTTCTTGGCAAGCGTCGTTCAAAAATGTCGATTTTCCGGCGCTGGGACGGCCGATAATCACGACCAGGGCGCATTTCTTTTCTTCCATAGTAAATTCAGTATAGCAAAATCAGTTGAAAAAATCTATTAGAAGCGCTATAATTTTTTGATTATGGACTTACTAAAGAAATTGGAAGACTGCGCCAAGCGCTATGAGACTGTAAAAGAGCAAATTCTTGACCCCGCCCTTGTAAAAGACCAAAAAAAGTACAAAGAGGTTATGCGCGAAAACAATTATTTGAGCGAAGTTTGCGCGCTTTACGACGAATACAAAAAGACCCTTGACGGAATCGAAGCCGACAAAAAAATCATCACCGAAGAAGACGATGTGGACATGAAAGAAATGGCCCGCGAAGAGCTCAAGGCTTTGGAAGAAGAAGTTCCCAAACTTGAGGAACGAATCAAGGTAAAGTTGATTCCGCCGGATCCCCTTGACGAAAAAAATATCATTTTGGAAATCCGTTCCGCTGCCGGCGGAGACGAAGCCAGCCTTTTTGCCCGCGAGCTTTGGGAAATGTACTGCCACTTGGCGGAACGCCGCGGTTGGAAAACCGAAACTATGGAAGCGCAAGAGACCGAAGTCGGCGGCTTTAATAAAATCGTAACTTCAATCAGCGGAAAATTCGTTTACGGAACTTTGCGCTGGGAGTCCGGCGTTCACCGCGTTCAGCGCGTTCCGCAAACAGAAAGCCAAGGCCGCTTGCAAACTTCAACCGCGACTGTGGCCGTTTTGCCCGAAGCGGAAGAGACCGACATTGACATCAAGCCCGACGATGTTCGCGTAGACGTAATGCGCGCCGGCGGACCTGGCGGCCAGTGCGTTAACACAACCGACTCGGCCGTCCGCTTGACTCACATTCCCACGGGAATCGTTGTAATCCAGCAGGACGAAAAATCCCAAATCAAGAACAAGGCAAAGGCGTGGAGAGTTTTGCGCGCCCGTTTGTTTGAGTTGGAAGAAAGCAAGAAAAACGCCGAGCGCGCCGACGCAAGAAAAAGCATGGTAGGCTCGGGCGCCCGTTCCGAAAAAATTCGCACATACAACTTTCCGCAAGACCGCGTGACAGACCACAGAATAAATTACAGCGCGCACAACTTGCCCGGCTTTATGATGGGCAACATGGACGACATGCTTGACGCGCTTAATGTATACGCAAAGGAAGAACAGTTAAAGGCAGACGTTAGCGAACTTGGAGCGTAATGACTTTACCTACAATTTTATTGCTGAACGATGAAAAAGACACTTTCTCTAACCTAAAGAAAATACTTGAACAGAAATTTTTTATTTTGTTCACGTCATCGCCAAACGAGGCGGCGCAATTCATTAAAACAAATCCAAACCTTGTAAGCGCCGTTTGCGTTTCGGCGGACTTGGGCCAATCATCTGTTTCAAGCTCGTCGCAAAGCGTCTTTGTCGATTTTTTGCGCAGCGTAAACTCTTACGCTTGGTCTTCGCACATTCCGATTATCGTAAGCGCCAAGCGGCATTCCGACAAAGTTGAATTGGAGGCGATGGACAACGGCGCCATCGACTTTATTCACGAACCTTACGACGAACAAATAATTTTGCGCCGCTTTGAGAACGTGATTCGAATGCGCGAGACTTCGATCACAATGAACACTGTAAGCCGCGACGATTTGACCGGCCTTTACTCAAAGCCGTATTTTTTGATCCAAGCGCAAAAAATTCTTGAAAGCCGCGGCGAAAAAAACTACGACTTTATTTGCATCGACATAGAGCGCTTTAAGTTGGTCAACGACATTTGCGGCAATGAAATCGGAAACAAAATATTGCGCAATCTTGGCCAATTGATTTTGGAAGAGGCCAGAAAGTGGAACGGAATCGCAGGACATTTTTCGGAAGATGTTTTCTTTGCGCTGAGCGAGCGGCCTGAGTCTTTTACCGACGACGGCTTTAAGGCGCTGGTTGAACGCTTGAATTCCTTGGAGGAGGCCAAGCGCTTTAACTTGCACTTGCGCTTGGTTTTTGGCATTTACAAAATTCACAATATGCGCGTTCCGATTTCCGTAATGTGCGACAGAGCGCAGATGGCTGCCGAAAAAATCAAGGGCCATTACGGAGTGTATTATTCTTACTACGACGATTCCATCCGCAAAAGAATGATCGGCGAACAAAAAATCGCCGGCAGCATGGAAATCGCGCTTAAGAACCGCGAGTTCTTGGTTTACTACCAGCCCAAATACGATTTGGCTACAGAAACGATTGCCGGAGCGGAAGCGCTTGTCCGCTGGAAGAGCAAGGAAATGGGAGTGATGTCGCCGGCGGATTTTATTCCCTTGTTTGAAAAGAACGGCTTTATTACCAGAATGGACATGTACATTTGGGAAAGCGTTTGCATCGACTTGCGTTCTTGGATTGCGACTGGAAATAAAGTCATTCCTGTAAGCGTGAACGTTTCTCGCGCCGATTTGTTGAACCCAAATCTTGTTTCGACGCTGACTGGCCTTGTTGAAAAGTACAAAATTCCGCCGCGATACCTTCATCTTGAAATTACTGAAAGCGCTTACACCGAAGACCCCGACCAAATATTGAAAATCATTTACGAGCTTAGAAAGCGCGAGTTCTTGATCGAAATGGACGACTTTGGTTCCGGCTATTCTTCATTGAATATGCTGAGCGAGATGCCAATCGACATTTTAAAGTTGGACATGACTTTTGTTCAGAATGAAATGGAAAGGACAAACGGAAAGGGAATCTTAAGCTACATCATCAGTTTGGCAAATTGGCTTAACCTAAAGGTTGTGGCCGAAGGCGTTGAGACAAAAGCGCAAGTCATGCAGCTAAAGGACATGGGCTGCGCGTACGTTCAGGGCTATTATTTTTCAAAGCCGCTTGACCGCGAGGAATTCTTTTCGCTTTTAAGAAAGTCAAAAGTTGCAGACATGAACGCTCCTGTAACAGAAGGAGTGGAAAATCTTACAAAGGCAAACATAGAGGGAGCGCTTTTTTCTTCTTCCGAAAAACAAAATGGCGTTATGCTTGTTGTTGACGACATTGAATCAAGCCGTCTTATTTTGTCCGAAATGTTTAAAAAGGAATTTGAAATCGCCCAAGCGGCCAACGGCGCCGAGGCGTGGAAATACATCGAAGCCAATTACGAAAAAATCAGCATCATCCTTTTGGACTTGATAATGCCGGTGATGAACGGTTATGAAGTCCTTAAAAAGATTCGCGGCGACGACAGGACAAAAGCTTTGCCAGTTATCGTTACTTCGCAAGGCGATTCCGACAGCGAGCAAAAAGCGTTTGAGTTGAACGCCGACGACTTTTTGCAAAAGCCTTATAACGCCAACATCATGCGCCACCGCGTGCGAAACGTTGTCGCCCATTCCTTTGTGAAAAAGCTGGAAGAGGAAAAGACTCTTACCAAAAAGCTTTTGGAAATCGAGCGGCAGGCTCATTCGGACTTTTTGACAGGCTTGGACAACCGCACGATTTTGGAAAAATCTGTCGGCGAATTTTTTGTCAAAAGCTCAAGTTACGACGCGGTGTTCATCAGCCTTGACATTGACGACTTTAAAACGATCAACGACACCTTTGGCCATATGACTGGCGACGACACGATAAAAAAGGTCGCCAACATTCTTTCTAAATTTTTTGACAAAAAAACTTGCGTGTGCCGAATGGGCGGCGACGAGTTTGCCGTCTTTATTCCAAAAAAGTATTCCAAGGAAGACTTGGACAAAATGCTTACCGAGTTGAACTCCGCTTTACAGTTTGAAGTTGACAGATTGAAAGTGACTTGTTCGATGGGCGTTGCCGTCGCTCCCGACTACGGAATGGACTATCAAACTTTGTACAACAATTCCGACATGGCGCTTTTGGCGGCCAAGCGTTACGGAAAGAACCAATTCAATGTTTTTGCCGGCCAAAGCGTTTTGCCGTCCTACGTTTTTTACAGGAACATGGACTGGCTTTTGGACGAGTTCTCGGACGCGGTTTACGTTTGTTACGCCGACAGCTACGACTTGATTTACGTCAACAAAGTCGCGTGCAAGATTTGCGGAAGGGAAAAGAAAGACTGCATTGGAAACAAGTGCTACAAGGTTTTGTTTGGCCGCGACCAGCCTTGCGAGTTCTGCATTAAGGAAGACGGCGTTTTCCACGATTTTGTTTCAAAGAATATTTTTCCAAAAGAGGGCGAGTCCACTTGCTACACAATGCGCGCCAAGGTTGTCAATTGGAGCGGCTTTGACGCGCGCATCCAATACTTGCGCGAAAGCACCTTTAACACAAACCTTGCCAACACTCTAAAAGACACTTTGGTGTATTCCGAGCGCGACTTGGACAAGCTTCCTAGCGGCGCGCTAAGAATTGACGCGACTTTTTCCGACGACAAGCTTTATTCAACCAACACGACTTTGTACGATATGTTCGGTTACGACAAGGAAGAGTTTGAGAATAAGTTTGAGAACAAGTTTTCAAAATTTGTTTGCGAGCAAGACTTGGAGCAAACGATTGAAAAAATCAAGGAACAGGCTCAGGAAAAAGATTTGATTTTGGTGAAATTCCGCGTTGAAAGCGTTGACGAGACTTTGCGTCAAGTCGGAGCCTGCGGCCGCGTCTTTGACGGAAAGGGCGGCAGGCGCTGGATTTTCTTCAACATTGTTCCTGTCGAACTTTTGCGCTCGATCGCTCCGGAAAATTAAGTGACCCTTCAAGAAGCAAAAAAGAACATCGTTCAAAAAATAAAGGCCTCAAGCGCAAGCCCCGAATTGGACGCGGACGTCTTGCTGCAAGCGCTTTTGGAAAAGGACAAAACTTTTGTTTTGCTAAACCGCGACATTGAGCTGACGGCGGAACAAAAAGCGCGCCTTGACGAATGGACGGACGCGCGCGCAAAAGGCCTTCCGGTGGCTTACATCACGGGGCATAAGGAATTTTACGGCCTGGATTTTTATGTAAGCCAATCCGTCTTGATTCCAAAGCCCGACACAGAAATCTTGGTCGCGCGCGCGGTTGAGCTTTTGGCCGATCGAATCGACGAAAATTTTTGTAAGCCCCAAATTGCGGTTTGTGACATGTGTACCGGAAGCGGTTGCGTCGCCCTAAGCGTTTTGCGCGCTTTAGTCGATGACGAGCGCGTAGACCTTGATCAATTGCCGACCTTTATATTGGCTGACATAAGCGCCGCCGCCCTTGATGTAGCCAAAAAAAACGCTCGCGCGCTTTTATCGCCCGGCGAGTCGCAAAAAGTGAAATTTGTTCAAAGCAATTTGTTTGACAACGTCCCGTTTAGGTTTGACATAATCCTTTCAAACCCGCCGTACATTCCGCATGGACAGGCGCGCGAGCTTTTGTCCGACGGCCGCGGCGAGCCCTTGTTGGCGCTTGACGGCGACATAAACGAGGTTGGCGACTTTAGCGGAACCGACGACGGCCTTGCAGTCTTTAGGCGGCTAGCCTTGGAAGCGAAAAGCCGCCTTAATCCCGGCGGAATCTTTTTGTGCGAAACCGGAGAATACAACGCCGACACCGCCGCCGAATTTTTAAGCTCCAACGGCTATGTCGATGTTGGAATTGACCTAGACCTAGAAGGCCAAAAACGCGTCGTTTTCGCGCGTCTTTAGCGAAGCACGCCAAAGTGGGTTATTGCGACGCGAAAATTGCATTCGCGCCGCAAAAGGAACGAGTCAAGGCCTTGAGCGAAGCGTGCCTTGACCGTTCCTACTGTGTCTGGCCTAGGGCTTCGGCGATGCCAAAGGCGCGGTCGCCGATCTTTTCGATTTGGCGGACGATGTCGATGTACAAAAGCTCGGCCTTTACGTCGGCGCCATTTTCCAAGCGTTTGCGGGCGATCTTCTTGAGATTCTTTCTGAACATGTCGATTTGGTTTTCCAACTCTTCCGCCATCGAAAGCTTGTCGGAATCCAAGTGCTTGTTGATGTTGATGTGGATGAACTGCAAGAACTGGCGGACCAATTCAACGTAGGGAATCAAGCGGTCTGTGTCTTCGGTTTCAAAACTCATGCTCTTTTCGATCGAGCGCTTTAGGAGCAGCGCGATGTTGAGGCATTCGTCGGTCATGCTTTCCAAATCGCCGATAATCGATAGCATCAATGAAAGGTTGTCCAACTGCTTTTCGTTTACGGCCATGCGCTCAATGTGAACGATGTAGCGCGTCAATTGCTCGTGCATTTGGTCGGCGTAGTTTTCGGCCTGCATGATTTCTTCCAAGTGCTCGTCGATGAAAGTCTGGTCGCGCTTTTTGAGGCCGATTTGAATCAAGTCGAACATGTCGGTTGCCAAGTCGGTAAGGTCCTTGATTTCCTTTTCGGCGCGGATGATGTAGGCGCCGACGTTTTCTTTTACAAGGGCGCTTTCGATAAAGTCAAGGCGGTAAATGTTGTTCTTGCCCTTGGCGTCGTCAGGAATGAAGCGCTTGCTGAGCGCGATGATTTGCTTTGTGAAGGGCAGGAACAAGATTGTCGAAAGCACTTTAAAGGCGCTTTGCAAGATTGAAATTTTAATCGCGATGTTCGCGGCTCTTGGCGTGATGACATCGATTAAGCGCAAGAAGGGCGAGTAAAAAATCAGGACTAAAATCGTTCCGGCGACGTTAAAGAACACGTGGATAAAAGCCGCGCGCTTTGCGTCGGCGTTTGTTCCAAATGCGGCCAAAATCGCGTCGATTGTGGAGCCGATTCCGCTTCCCAAAATCAGCGCCGCCGAAAATTCCCAAGTGATCAAATTGTTGTAGGCCATCGTGATGACGATCGCGCTAAAGGCGCTTGACGAGTGCAAAATCGTCGTTACGATGATTCCGACTATAATCGCGATGACAAGCGAAAAGACTCCCCAAGACTGAATGTCGTCAATCCAAGAAAAGCGCGAAAGCTGTTCCGGCTTAAAGGAAAGGGAGTCGCTTAGCATGCTTAGGCCTAAAAACAAAAGGCCAAAACCCATAAGGGCTTGGCCGATGTTTTTGTTAAGGCTGCGTTTTGTAAGAGTGAGAAAAAAGCCCGCGCCGAAAATCGGAATCGCAAAGGCCGCGATCTTAAAGTTAAAGCCAAAGATTGAAACAATCCAGGCCGTGATTGTCGTTCCGATGTTGGCGCCAAAAATCACTCCAACCGACTGCTGCAAGGTCAAAAGGCCGGCGTTGACAAAGGTGACCACCATCACCGTCGTGGCGCCTGACGACTGGATTACCATCGTTATGAAAAGGCCGGTCAAAAGGCCCTTAAAGCGATTTCCGGTCATTACGGAAAGCGCGCGCTGCAAGCGTTCGCCGGCGCTTTTTTGGACGCCGTCGCTCATCAATTTCATTCCATATAAAAGAAAGGCAAGCGAGCCTATTAATTGCAAAAGGCCTGTGACAAAGTTCATGCTTTTTATAATAGCGCAAACGGCTTTGATATTCAAGGCAAGCGAAATGTTGAAAAAAATCCTCGGATTTGATAAAATGCTCTATTATGAAAAAAACAATTTTGATTTGCTCGGCGCTTTTTTCGTTGGCGCTTTTTTCTTGCAAAAAACAAGACGTTCATAAAAACTCAGCGGATCCTTTTGAGCTGGAAGTTTCGGAAGAAAAAAAATCAGCAGTTTCTTCGCCTTCATGGCATCCGTCCGAAAAGAAAATCTGCGTTGTCTTTGGCTACGGCTACAACGAGGAAGATTATGTAAAAAAAATAGTCGACGGCCTTTCAAAAAAATACGGGCTTGACGATGGAACGGAAGAAGGCGGCTTGCTTTTTCCTCTTGTATTTCCAAACGATTTTCCGTCGGGCCGCATAAGCCGCCTTCCGTCTCTTATCGGAGAGCGCGAGCTTGCCGGCCTGATTGTTGTCGGCGCTCCGGAAAACACAAACTACGCGATCGCTAAATTGGAGGACGAGTACTCTTCGCAAGAGAATATGATTCCCTATCCTGTTTACGCGTTCTTTCCGCAAGACGACGTGCAAGGAATCGAAGCCACCGCGAATTTTGTCGTTGACCGCGCGATGGAAGGAAGCGGTTCCGCCGAAGACGAGACGAACAAGGAAGAGGTTGTCCAAACGCAAGTGAAGGATTTGGACAAAATTTTGGACAGCGCGATTGAATACATGCTTTTGACCCAGGCTCCGCTCCCCGGAGACGAAGACCTGATTGCGCACGTTTCGCGCATCGTCGGAAAAAACTACAAGGTTTCGCGCTACGTTGACGCGGAAAGCGGCTTGCAGTCAATCAACCATTTTGTAATCGAAGAAAAATGATTGAGCTTAAGCAACACGCCGACGGAAGCATTGGAAGCGCCGACGCGATAAAGGCTCTTGCCAAAATGGAACGGGCGTCTTTATTGGTCATCTCTGACTCGCACGGAAGGTCCGACGTTCTTAAGGCTATCGTTGAAAAATTTGGCGAGAGATGCGACGCCCTTGTTTTTTGCGGAGACGGAATCGGCGACCTTTGTTCTGCCTTGGAAGCGACAGGCAAAAACAAAAAATTGGCCAAGGCCTTTCCGCCCGTAGCGATTTTCGCTCGCGGGAACGGAGACTACCCCGACTTTCCTTTTGGCGAAGGAGAAATAAAAGTTCCCCTGCATCAATTTTTAAAAGTAGCCGGAATGAAAGTCATGGCCACGCACGGCCATTCCGAAGGCGCCTACTACGGCCTTGGCCGCATGAACCAAGTGGCGCTGGAAAACCAAGCCGACGCCGTCTTTTACGGCCACACGCACATCGCCGTAAGCCAAGAAGAAGACTGCACTTACTTTATAAATCCCGGAAGCTGTTCGCATCCCCGCGGCGGCCAAAAAGCCTGCTTTGCCATTACGCAAATTCCCGGAATGCAAGAGCGAATCCAGACGACATTTTTTTCTGTAAGCCTTTCGCTTGACGGCTGGGACTTTGCGCCATACACGCCGCCGCTGATGGGATGGTAGTAGTTATTTGGTGAATATTGAAAGGAAATTTTGCGGAGCGTAGACGGGAATTTTGCTTTGGGCAAAATCCTTTTCATTTCTAGTCAAAATGCAATGCAAATGGTTTTTTACCGCGCATTCATACTGTATTGAATCTTCAAAATCGTTCCAGTTGTCTTTTCTTGCGCTTAAGATTATTTTTTTGTTAATTTTTGCGACGCGCAGTATGTCCAAAATATAGTCGATGCCTTTCATCGCGATTTCTTCGCTTTTTGACGCGCGTTTTACAATGTAGTGAATGTCGGCTAACGAGGCGGCAGAAACATAGCCTTTTATAAGTTTGTTTTCGGCAAGTTTTAGCGCGGCCAAAGCGTGCGGAGCGAATTCGTCCCTGGCAAGCAAAATGTCAACGATGATGTTTGTGTCGAACAGTACTTTTATCATTTTTCTGAAAGGCGTTCGGAACGGGCAGACTCAAGATTTATTTCACTATCCTTTATTAAACCATATAATGCGTCAGCTTTGGAAACGGCTTGGGCTTTTTTATTCTTTCGATGCAAAGAATTTATAACGGCGCTCAGAATTGAAAGCCGTTGCTTAAATGAGAAATTTTCGATTTGTCCAATAAAATCAGCCAAAGCCGCGTCTGACATAAAACGCCTCTATTTAAAATATAACCGATAATTGCTGTGTCGTCAAGGAATAATCGTTGTTAGATTATTTCTTGCTGGCGGAGTGTTTAGAAGTGGATCTTTTAGGTCGTTTTTTGAAGATGTCTTCGATGGTTTTATGAATAGAAGCTTGAAGTTCGGATTTTAGGTAGGCAAAGTTGAATGCATCTGATTCGGCAGAATCGTTTTTTGCCAATAATTCGGCTGGAGTAACGCGAAGCGATTCAGCTAATTTTACGAGTGTTTTGTCGCTTACCCAAGTTCTGCAGCCTTCTATGTCGTTTATAGTTTGAGCGGAGAGACCTGTTTCTTCCGCGAGTTTTTCTTGAGTTAAATCGTATCTTTTTCTTTGTTGCTTTATATTTTGTGACAGTATTTCTCTTAATTCTGTCTGATTCATGTCTATAATTCTACGGTAAAAGTAAGTCTTGACAAGTTGATAATACCGTAATAGAGTATAACTAATAACAAGTCTTGTATATTGGTGGTATTTTGGTAAATTTGGAGGCAGTTTATGAAAAAATTCATAATTATAATAGGCTTTCTTTTCTGTTTTTGTTCATTATCAGTCTTTGCTCAAGGACTAAAAGACGGAAACCAATTTATTAATGAAAACATTGGAGGTTTTTCTTTTATATGTGGTTCTATAAATGCTGATGGTATGCCTGCTGTAGTGGATAAAGGTGCAAGCGTAGTCATAGGAGCTTATGCTCCTTTGGACAGCATTATGTATTTAATACCATTTGCATATGAATCAGATGCGCTTGAGTTTATTAAAGCTTATTTGGCGTTGGCTAGTTTTGCAAGAGGTGGCCTTGTTGTTGAAAGTGCAGGGGGAGTAATAGATTTAATAAAAGATTATACAAAAAAACGATATGGAGAATTTGTGATTGACGGAGTAATTTTTTGTTGGACTCCTATAACTTATGGAAAGGAGTCTGAAAAATGAAAAAAAGATAATGAAAATCACATGTTTATTATTTCTATTCTTTTACAAATAACTGTTTGTGGACAGAGAAATTTAATAAAACACATATCTTTCGAATTGTGACAAGGGAAGATGAGGTTTGAAAATGAGTCGAAAAGGTCTTGGTAACAATGAAATTCTTGCTTTGCTTGTTCTAGGAATCATTTATGGTATCGGATATGTTATAAGTGTAATATTTTCCTTTATCGCAGAAGCAATTGAAAAATTCAGTAAAATGGTTAAGAACGCTGTTGACCAAGTCAATTTGTTTTTTCTACGCTATTGGGATAATGGCGTGATTCCTGTTGCTTTGATAATTTTATTATTCATAATTATTTGTGTAATAGTTCTGATTGTTGCCTTAAAAATAAAAAAACAGAAAAAGATTAGAATCGAAGAAGATCTACGACAAAAGAAAATTTTAGAAGAACAAGAACAGATGGAAAGGGAAGAGCTTGCTTTGAGGGAGTATATAAAAGAGCAAGAAATCTTGCGGGAAAAAGAAGCCGAGACGCTTAGAAAAAAAATAGGTAGAGTTCGAGTAAGTGATGACATACAGGATTATGTTATTTCAAGACGGGATTATGCTCGTGGAAATGAAAAAGAAGCTATATACCGAAAAAGATTTATGCTTGATTTGTTAAAAGTATTTGGAAATAAATGCGCGATTTGTGGAAGGTCTGACAATGGTTTTGACCTAGACCATTTTATTATCCCCAAAAATTATGGCGGGAATTTTGTTCTTATGCACAAGGACGGATATTTGGTGAATAATGCTGTTCCTCTTTGCCAAACCTGTAACAGATCGAAAAGCGATGAATCCTATGAAGAAATATTTGCATCTGAGGAAGAACTGTATGAAGTCTTAAAGAAAAATAAAAAAATGACAGTAATGATAAATGATGATGAGGATTTCTGTGAGACAATAAAAAGTCTTTAATTTTTTACATGTCTTAGGTTGACGACCTATTGATTGTATTCAATCCAATTTCTTTGCAGTTATGCGCGAAAACAGCAATTGACAGCATATTAAGCAATAATGGGATGACAAAAAGCGGGGTGTTTCCGCTTGTTAATAAAGTTGAGGTTTTGAACGCTTCTAGCCAGCTTTTATTATGCATAAACATCTCAACTCCTGTTATTCCCGCAACGTTTGCAATGGCGATAATAGTAGTTGTAATAACAGTGAAGAAAAGGAACTTCATAGCCCCTTCTATATCAGCCCAAAAATCTCTTTCGCCTGTTTCAGACGCATTTGGACCGCGTTGGATATAAGGCTTTATCATTTTTGAAACTTTTGGAATAAAAACAAACGGAATGACAAGCAAAAATACAATGAAAATAAGGCCACTGACAAAACTGCCAAAGCACAACAAACGTGAAAACAAGGAAACTATTGGCAATTGTTGTTCATTATCGAGATTTGAAAATGTTATGCGCGTTAAGCCCAAATTTATAAGCAACGTAAAAATGGACAAACCAAATATTGACAATGGCATTTCTTTGAAATGCTTAGTTATTACATAAATCAGAATTATAATACACCACATGTATTCTCCCCAAACAACTGACTCCATGTCAATTAATGGGAGTGGAACTCCAATCATTAACAGCAATGCCATTACTAAAAACAACGCTTCGATTACTAAAAGAAATATTTGTCCGACTTTTTGTTCTCTCATTTTCACCCTCCGCTACCTTCTTCGGTCGATGCCGCGCTCCTTGTAGAATCTTTCTTTTTCGGAATACATGTCGGCGTCGGCAATGTGTTCCAAGTCGTCGATTGAGGCGGACTTGTGGCTTTGCGCCTGGGCGTAGCCGATTGACATTGTCATTTCTTCTGTGTGCATGCCGTGCCACTCGGAGGCTTTTTTCTTGATTTCTTCGCGGATTGATTCGGGGTTTTTAACGGAAACGATGGCCATAAACTCATCGCCGCCTGTTCTGTAAACTTTGCCGAAGTTTCGGACGGAAAGCGCAAGGCAGTCGGCCGCTCCCTTTATAAGCTCATCGCCGGCGGCGTGGCCCTTTGTGTCGTTGACGGTTTTCAATCCGTTCACGTCGATTGAAAAAATAACCAAGTCTTCGGGCGCTCCCTTAAGCCTGTATTCCTCCAAGTCTTCCTCGTAGCATCTTCGGTTGTAAAGGCGCGTCATTTCGTCGGTCATCGAAAGGCGGATCAAGTGCTCCTCGCGCTGTTTTTCTTCGTCAACGTTTCTTGTCGTGTAAATTACTTTGTTGGGGATTCCGTCAAGGGTTGAGTCGACCGTAATGTATTGCGCGCGGAACCAGCCGGAGACCACGTCGATAAAGTCGGCCGAGATGAGCTTTTTGTGAGAAAGGCGAGCGCGAACGGTTTTTATGTTCGTGAAGGTCAAGAAAGAATCCAGCTGGTCGGGCATGACTTGGTCTTTGATTCTTTGATTCATGATTGTGTGTGTCTGGGCCTTCATGTCGATTCCGCGCTTTTTCTTTTCGGGATCGCGCAAGGGCATTTCGGTATTGTCGATAAAGTTGATCAAGTTTACGTTGTCGTAGATTTCGACCATTGAATTCAAGAGCTCAAGCTTTTCGCCCATGTCTTCTTCGTGGCTCTTGATCGTTTCGTATTGCATGAATAGCGTTCCAAAATAATCTTTTGCAAGCTTTGCGATTGTGTAGCCGGCCGTGAACATTATCAAGGTCTCGATTGTAAAGCCTCCGATTCTGTCCAAAAAGAAGTCAAGGCTGTTTTCGTACTTTGAATTGAGCGCCGCGTGATAGGGAGCGGTAAAGTATGTTGACGCGAACATAAGCGCGTAGTTGAGGGCGGTTGAATAAGCGTAAATCATCTTGTCGACAAAAAGCAAGCTTAAAAGCGGAACCAAGAACCATGTCAAAAGAATGTTGACGTGGCTGCAAGACATGTACACGATGATCGCGTCCAAAGCCGTAAGCGCGAACACGCTGGTGACAATCGATTGGGGAAGCTTCTTTAATAATATTTTATGAGCGATTGCGAGCGCCGCGACAACGCCGGAGATGATCAAGCAAGTCGAATATTTTATGTCTGGAAAAAAGTCGGTCTTTATTCCCAGCGCGATTGCAGGGCCCGCTATGATAAAGAAAAACAAGGCGCGGTTTAGATAGCCGTTCACCCTTATTCTGTTCTTTACGATAAAGTCGCTGATGCTTTTGCTTTCTCTAATTGCGCTTGCCATAAACATTCTCCTTGCAAATAATATTTATCCCAGCTTTTCCGCCGCTTCTTCCCATTGGGCGTTGAGCGCGTCCAGTTCGGCGGAGGCGGCCGCGATTTGCTTTTGGACTTCGGTGGCCTTGGCGCCGTTGGAATAAACGGCGGGGTCGGACATCTTTTCTTCCAGCGCTTTTTTGGCGGCTTCCTTTTCTTCTATTTGCGCGCCAAGGCTTTCGACCAAACGCTCCAGGCGCTTGCGTTCGTTGGCGGCTTTCTTTTGCTCTTCCCAGCTAATCGCGGCCGCGGATTTTTGGCTTGCGTCCGATTTTTGCGAGGCGGGGGCGGGAACCGTTCCGCCTGCTTCGGAAGCGACGCGCTCCAAGTAATACTCGTATCCGCCCAGAAAGTTTCTTGCATGTCCTGGAGTGAGTTCCAAAACGCGCGTGGCCAAGTCTTGGATAAAGCCGCGGTCGTGGCTTACAAAGACTACCGTTCCGCCAAAATCTTTTAACGCCTCCAAAAGGGCGTCCTTGCTTCCCATGTCCAAGTGGTTGGTCGGCTCGTCAAGAACCAAAAAGTTTATCGGCTTTAGCAAAAGGCGCAAGAGGGCCACGCGCGACTTTTCGCCGCCGCTTAGAACGTCAAGGCTTTTGAATACGTCGTCACCGCGGAACAAAAATGAGCCCAGCATGTCGCGCGCCTTGGGAACCAATTCCAGCGGGCAAATATTTTCTATCGATTCCAAAACGGATTCTGTTCCCTTTATCGTCTCGGCGTTGTCCTGGCTAAAATAGCCGATTTGGACGCCGGAGCCGGGAATCAATTCTCCGCTAAAGTCTTTGTCAACGCCCGCGATTATTCTAAGCAGCGTTGACTTTCCCGCGCCGTTGTGGCCCACGACTACAAGGCGTTCGCCGTTTTCTATTTGCAAGTCCAGGTTGTCCAAAACTTTTGTCTTTCCGTCGTAGCTTTTTGTCACGCCGTTGGCCCTAAAAACCAATTGGCCGGAATGCGGCGCGGGTGGAAACTTAAAGTGAATCTTTTTTAGCGAGTCGGGAATTTCTATCGGAACGATTTTGTCCAACATCTTTTGCCGGCTTTGCGCCTGCACGGCTTTGGAAGCTTTGTAGCCAAAGCGGTCGATGAAAGACTGCAAGTGGGCGATTTCTTCCTGCTGCTTTTGGTATTCGGCAAGCAAAGTCTTTAATTCCGACTCGCGGACTTTTTCGTAGTTGGAATAATTTCCGGGGTAGCGCTTTAGCTGTCCGTTAAAAAGTTCGTAGACTTCGTTGATCGTTACGTCCAAAAAGTAGCGGTCATGGCTTACCAGCAAAAAGCCGCCATTAAAATTTTGCAAAAACGATTCAAGCCAATCGCGCGCTTCGATGTCCAAATAGTTTGTGGGCTCGTCGAGCAAAAGAATGTCCGGCCCTTGCATCAAGGCTTTGGCAAGCGCGATTCTCATTTGCCAGCCGCCGGAAAATTCGTCGGTCATTTTTGTAAAGTCCGCGCGCGAAAATCCAAGGCCAAGCAAAACGCTTTCGGCAAAGGCGTCGCGGCGGTACCAGCCTGAATCTTCCAGTCTTGCAAGTAGGGCGGCGTGGCGTTCTAGCAATTCGGCGCTGTTGGAAGGATTGCTTTTTAGAGCCTCGCCGATCGAGTCAATCTCTTCTTGGATTTTGTAGCCGTACTCAAAGGCGCGGTCGGCTTCTTCAATCAAAGTGGAACCGGAGTGGGTAAGGCCTGACTGCGGAAGGTAAACGATTCGCGCGTCTTTTTGCGCCACGCGCTCTCCGCCGTCGGGCTCTTGAAGGCCGGCCATGATTTTTATCAGCGTTGACTTTCCCGCTCCGTTGGCTCCCGTAAGCGCGGCCTTTGTTCCTGTCTTTAAGTTTACGCTAACGTCGTCGAGAATTTTTTTGTCGCCAAACGAAAGCGACACTTTTGAAAATTGAACAAAGGCCATCTTGCCGCTCCGCCGTTCCTATCGGCTAAAGAAAATGACGATCGGGCTCTTTGACTGGCTTTGCGCGACGTTGTTCTTTATCATCGCGTCGCTCGCGTCTTCCAGCGTAAGTCCGTTCGGAGAATTCTTGTAGAAGAAGTTGACTTCGTTGCTTGTGTTGTCAAAAACAAAGGTCAACATTCCGTCAAAGCGTTTTTGCAAGTCGGGGTTGAGCAAGTACTTGATTGAAACTTTTCCCTTGCCCTTTGCGTTTTCAGAAATCACGTTGGGCACAAGGAGCGAGTAGTTGTTCCAGTTGAACGTTCCGTTTCCTGTGAATGTCAGCGTTCCATAATTGGCGGAACGGAAGGAGTCAACCTTATAAAGTTTTTGCATCTCCGCTTCGCGGCGCTCTTGCTCCGCCTTGATGATGTCGTCGATGTTGTAGTCGGCGGAGATCGTGACAAAGGTGTAGGCCTCGGGCTTGTTGTCGTTGCCCGTGTAGTTGACTACAATTTGGTTTGCGTCGCGGATGATCATTTGGAAAGGCGTTCCGTTAAAGTCGTAAACCTTGTCGCGGACTTTTGTGATGCCGGCGTAGTTCGCCGTTCTGTAGCGGCCGGCGATGTTGATGGAAACCTTTCCGCTTTCGACGCCGGTGTCAAAGCCGTAAGCGCCTTTCATCGTTTCCAAGTCGATCGTGTTTTCTTCCAACATGCGCTGGTAGCTTTCCGGGTGCCACTTGGCTTGCAGGACTTGGTTCAAGATCGCGTCCTCGTCCTCGGCCGGAGCCTCTTCGATTTGGCCGCCGACAATCTTTCCGCCTTCGCCCGTTTCAAAAATCAAAAGATTGTGCGAAAAGCACCAGCCCTGGGTTCCGCCCGTTGTCAAAACGCAAAGCCAGTCGCCCTCAAGCTTTTCGCCCGAGTGCATGATTACATCCTGGCCCTTTCCCTTGTAAAGGATTTTGACCACCTCGTCTTTGTGCAGGCGGTACTTTTGCTTTGAAGTGTTGACGGGATCGGCGCGAACGGGAAGTCCGTCGATTTTAATCTTGGCGTACTTGTGCTGGAACTCCGCGTATTTTTGCGCGGCTTTCATCGCCTTCTTTTTTGAGACGGGCTGGGTCAGCTGCCAAAGGGGAACCTCAAGGTTTTCCTTTGATCCCGGAAGCCCGATTACGTAAACGTGGCTGATGTTTGACTTAAAGTAAACTTTTACGATTTGTCCGTCCTGCAAGTTGTTTTGCGGAATGTCCCAAAGCAAAACAGAGTGTCCGATGGAACGGTGGCAAGAGGCCAAAATCAAGGCGCAAGCGAGCGCAAAAAAAATTCTTTTCATAGGATAAAAAGTATAGCATAAACTGAAAAAATGTTCTATATGGAATATTTTTAATATTAGATTGGGAGAGGGGGTGTTATAGTCAAAAATCGAAAATTATGCTAAAATATTGTATATCATTATTTTGGGGTGAAATAGTGGGAAAGGCAAAACTTTTGAAATTTATAGATTTATTCGCAGGGATTGGCGGAATCCGAAAAGGGTTTGAACTTGCTTGTGCAGAACTTGGGGTTGAAACAGAATGTGTTTTAACGTCGGAAATAAAACCATATGCTGTAGATGTCTTAAAGCAAAACCATCCGAATGAAAATGTAAATGGCGATATTACCAAAATAGAAACTTCTAAAATACCTGACTTTGATTTTTTACTTGGAGGATTTCCTTGCCAAGCTTTTTCTGCTGCTGGTAAGCGTCTTGGTTTTGAAGATACTCGAGGAACTTTGTTTTTTGAAGTTGAACGCATACTTCGAGACAAAAAACCAAGAGGTTTTATATTGGAAAATGTTGAGGGTTTAGTGAATCATGACAAGCAAAGTCCAAAAGATAAAATTGGTAAAACTCTTTCTGTTATTTTGGAACATTTGGAGGCTCTTGGATATAAAGTTAATTGGAGAGTTTTGAATGCTAAGGATTTTGGAGTCCCACAAGATAGAAAGAGAATATATATTACAGGTACTTTTTTAGAGGCTCCAAATTTACAGGAGTTTAAAGTGAAAAATGCATGCCTTTCAGAAATTCTTGAGAGAGGCTTGCCGGTATCTAATAGTAAATTTGTCAATCTTGTGCTTTCGCATTATTCAGTAGATCAACTTTATGGTATGTCTATAAAAGATAAACGTGGTGGAAAAAACAATATTCATAGTTGGGATATTGATTATAAGGGCAAAACAACAAAGCAAGAAAAACAATTTCTGAATTTGCTTTTAAAAGAGCGAAGGAAAAAGAAATGGGCATTGGAATATGGCATTGACTGGATGGATGGAATGCCACTTACAATTGATATGATTCGAACTTTTTATGACGCAGATAACCTTGAGAAAATGCTTGAAGATTTAGTGGCTAAAAAGTATCTGAAAAAAGAATATCCAAAAAGAAAAGTTGGAAATAAACGTGTACAAGATGATTCTTTGCCAATAGGATATAATATAGTCGCGGGAAAAATGTCATATGAGGTGGCAAAAGTCTTGGACCCGAATCGTATTGCTCCAACTCTTGTTGCTATGGATATGGAGCATCTTTTTGTGGGAGATGAAGGTGGCATACGAAAACTTTCTCTTCGGGAGGGGTTGAGGCTTTTTGGTTATCCCGAGGATTTTAAATTTGATGTCTCATTGCAAGACGGATATGATTTGCTTGGCAATACAGTTGTTGTTCCTGTGATTAAACAAGTCGCGCTTCGTGTTTTAAAAATTTTCTCATTGGAGGTAAAAAATGAAAGTGAATGCGCTTAAAGTTTATGAAAAATTACTTGATGAAGATAGACTTCTTGAGATTGAAGGACAAATAAAATTCTTTTTGGGAGATGTTGATATTATTGTTAAACAAAAAGATGTTGTTGGAAACATAATACAAGAGTGGCTTCAGGGGTGGATGGACAAACGTGGAATTGAGTATGCGTTGAATGACAATACGCAAATGCCACCAGATTTTTTCTTGAATCCAGATAATAAAACGGAAGATTTGCTTGAGGTTAAGGCATTCAACCGTTCCGCAAGTCCTGGCTTTGATATTGCCGATTTTAGAATGTATGAAGAAGAAATTATAGAAAAACCCTATATGCTTAATGTTGATTATTTAATTTTTGGATATGACATGAGTGATGACGGCGTTGTTACGATAAAGGATTTATGGATAAAAAAAGTTTGGGAAATTACCCGCCGAATGGATGGTTGGCCTATAAACTTACAGGTGAAACAGGGAGTTGTTCATAAAATTAGACCTGGAGTATGGTATAGTGAGAGACCCGGCAATATTCCTATGTTTAGATGCATGGAGGATTTTATTGCGGCTATTGAAGAAACTGTTTATCAAAATCCAAGAACGCATGGGGTTGCTGCAAATTGGAAGAATGATTTTATTGACAGTTATAGACGGTTTTATGGTGTAAGACTTGATGTTCCGCGATGGCAAGAAATATCTTCGGACTATGGTGTAAGTAATTCATAATTACTCAGATGTTTTCATAGTTCAAAAAAATGAAAAAGGCCAAGACAAGTTTTACAAAGGCTCGTTGGCGGAATCTGTAACGATAATTGAACGGCATGAAAAAGAGTTGACTATGAAATACGTAATAAAAAAAGGTGGAAAACAGAATATCCGCTGAATCTGTAAGGCGTGCCCGCATTAAAGCCAAACAGAACATTATGGCCATTCGTCTTGCCCGGCTCTACCTTTCAAAATCCCCTTGATTTTTAGTTTGAACTGTTCCATAATAAAGCATC
>JAEEGJ010002531.1_pt1 | contig 90974 bp, 69 predicted proteins | sample 8958761 | NCBI WGS metagenome assembly JAEEGJ01 (sample SAMN16246546, study PRJNA631951) | gut metagenome | biome: gut microbiome; feature: rumen; material: RS-attached | host: Bos | place: Iran: Karaj | collected 2018-10
AAAAGCTGAACCTGCATATCTGCCCCTTCTAGTATTCTCCCGCTTTCTTCTTTGGGAAGAAAAGACTGCTCAAAAGCCAGTTGTCTGCATCATAAAGAATAATTCCCGCCACATCCACATTAAGTCCTTTGAGATGATCAAGCATTGTATGGATATAAGCCTTGGAAGTTGATGAAGCCTTAACCATAAGAATTACTTTTTCATCCTCAGTAATCTCATTAAAGCAAACCGGATTGTCGATTACACTTTCGGAATAGATAATAACCTCATCCTTTTCGTAAACCGCATCCATATTTTCAGCTTCGCCTCTGTCTGACTTATGTCTGTAATCTATAAATAATTCCTTCCTGACAAGATTAAGAACATCCACGCCATACGAATTAGCCTTAGGTCTGTCCAAATCCACAAGTCTTATCTTCTTGCCCGTATCAAATACGCTTCTCATGTTATCCTTAAGAATAGCCATTTCAAAAGTAACCATCCTCTTAACATTAAATGGCATATCAATATAGATATTATCTGCTTTGAAGTTCACTTTTCTTAAGTCTTTTATCAGCGTTCCAAGGCATTTAACATCAAATTCTGCACTGATTGTATGTGGAACTTTGACTGTATCATCAAAAATGAAATAAAGAATAATGCATCCCAGAGCCACAACGAAACCAACAATTGCGCCAAGAATTGCCACATTAAGCACTTTGTCATCAGGAGCCATCGAAAAACCTGCTTCAGCATTATCAATAATCCTTAAACTGTCCACGTCCTCGAATTCATCCTGAAGGACAATAAAGGCATCCAGATAAGCCTGGCACAGTTCCTGGGCAACCTTAGGATCTTTATCCCTGACCTTTATAACAAGCACACGGATATCTGATTCCAAAAGCACTGTAACCTTTGACCTTAACTCATCCTTAAGAAGATGGCTGTCAGTATCCAAAATTACATTTTCATAAACTAGATCGCTGCTGGCAAGATTACTCCATGTTAACTCATTAATATAAATGCCGGCTTTTTCCACGTCATCGGCATAATCAATTAATATCATTCCCCTGGATTCATAATCTTCCCCACCATTAAAATTATGAATGGAAAGATAATAGACAGCGAAAAAAATCATCGCCCCGAAAAGCAATCCATATAAAAGAAATCTCCACCCCTTTAATATTGTCAGGAGCATCAACCTTGAATTAATCTCTTCTTTGTTCATCACTATACCCCTTTTGGATTAACCTTTAGTTTCCCTTGGAAGACTTGCTTGCGGTAGTCTGTCCTTCCTCTATTCCTTCTGTACTGTCTGGCAGGAAAAGCACTTTTAATGTAAGAAGCATAAGCTTAATATCCAGCCAGGTTGTGTAATTCTCGATATAAGTTAAATCCAGTTTTAACTTATCGTACGGAGTTGTATTATATTTTCCATAAACCTGAGCATAACCTGCCAGTCCGGCTTTAACTTTTGTTCTGTAAGCAAACTCCGGCATCTCTTCAATATACTTGGCAGCTATCTCCGGTCTCTCCGGTCTTGGTCCAATAAAGGTCATATCACCTTTAAGAATATTAAATAACTGTGGAAGTTCATCAATTCGAACCGCTCTTATGAACTTACCGATTGGAGTGATTCTCTTGTCATCCTTCTTGGCAAGCTGAGCACCACCAACTTTCTCAGCATCCACCCTCATGGAACGGAACTTAATAATCTTAAATTCCTTATTATTCTTTGTAAGTCTCACCTGCTTATAGAATACAGGGCCACCGTCATATAATTTAACAATGATGGCCGTTAAAAGCATAATAGGTGATGTAATGATAATTAACAGGAACGAGCAGACAATATCTATTAATCTTTTAATAAATCTCTGTTCAATTGTCATTGCATATTCACGGGTAAGCAGAATCTGTGAATCAAAAAGATTCATTCGATCAGCGCCCATAATAATTACATCAGGAATCTTTGGCATAAGATAAACTCTTATGGACTTGCCGTAGCAGTATTTAATAAGTTCGTTACGGTCAGTCATATCCAGATCCCAGAGGATAACACCATCAAATCTTTCAAGGATTTTATCTTCAATTACTTTAATTCCCGCATTTATATTAATCTGCTCAGAAATAACATATCTGTCTTTTCTTGAATCAAACTTTCTCTTAATATCCTCAGTATCATGGTCTCCATGAATAAGAAGCAGCATTCTCGGAGGGAATACATTACGATATATAAAATTGGATAAATATACCCAGAAAAGTGCAAAAAGTATCTGCGCCAGCGTCATAAGTCCAATTGGCTTAATATTGGCAAACCATACAACCATTACAGATAACTGCAGATATGTAATTAAATTGGAAGCCAGTATGGCAAGTACCTGGGACAGAAAGACTTCAAAAGGTTTGAGATAGCCTATCTTGTTACCGCCATATGTCATCATAAAGAACATAATTAAAATAGCGTAAATACCTACAACTACCCAGTTACCTCTTCTCCAGAATACAACCTGAACATCAAATATATAATACTTGTACCATACATAGGCATAAGCAATGATATTAGCCAGAATGCCTACGCCGGCAAGCTGTAATACTGTTATTCTCTTAATTGACTCAAAATGTTTCATTTATCCTTTATTCTGCCTTTCTCTGGCTGCCGCTTCTTCTTATAACTGCATTAATAGCCCAGATTACAAAAAGAAAACTGCTTTTTATTACGCCAAAGCGTTCATTGTTTCTATATAAATTCCATATTCTCTTCACGGCTTTGATTTTGCTTGAAGATAAGGATTTACCGCTAATTCTGTATGTTACATATACACCACCGAAGGAATAAGCATTGGTAAGTTTAAGAAGATTCCACCAAAGCGCCGTATCCTCACTTTCAATCTTAGGAAATACAATATTAGGCTTCTCGATCTTGGTTGTATCCACCATAACAGTAGATGTAAAAATCGTCGTATTTCTAAGGGCATGCTTATAATCAATAACATCAGGGACCTCAACATCCTTGCCTGTAGGATTACAGTTCTCATCCCCAAGACGATAACCGCCATATGAAAAAGCGATATCTTTTTCCAACATGAAATTACGCTGTCTCTCAAGTTTTGTATTATCCCATCTGTCATCAGCATCCATAAATGCTATAAAACGTCCCTTTGCAGCATTAATACCTGCATTTCTTGCCGGAGCTGCGCCTGTCTCATTAATACGCAAAACAGTAGTATTCTCTCTGTTCTTTGCAATCTCGCATATATGCTCATAACTTCCATCATCAGAATTATTCTCAATCATGATAAGTTCATAGTTCTGATAAGTCTGTCTGTCCAGGCTTTTTAGGGTATCATCTATAAATCTTTTTGCATTATGCACAGGCATAATAATACTTACATCAAAATCCATTAACACATCCTCTTCTGCATTTATGCATAGTTATTAATAATTATACCACTATTTATATATACAGTCAAAAAAATGGGGCACATTATCTAGTGTTAAAGGCAGGAACTTTAAGGCCTTTTTTCTTGCAAAAATCAAACGAGGTTGCTATAATTGTGCATAGGGTCAAGGAGGATGTTATGTCCAAAGTATTACAAGACCTGATTCAGAACGAAATTCTGATGTCAGCATTCCTTAGTTGGTTTCTGGCCCAGGTCATTAAAACAATCTTATATTTTATAGTTAATAAAGAATGGAATTTTGAAAGACTCGTAGGAAGCGGCGGAATGCCAAGCTGTCACTCAGCTTCAGTATGTGCCCTCACTACAGCAGTTCTGATAAATGAAGGTTTTCATTCACCACTATTTGTAATATGCGGTGTCTTCTCCTTCATAGTTATGTATGACGCCACCGGCGTAAGAAGAGAAACCGGAATTCAGGCTCAGGTATTAAATGATATCGTCGAGCTTCTCTCCTACGAAACCGATAAGGTAATCATGGAAAAGAAACTTAAAGAGTTTATCGGTCACACACCTATCCAGGTTTGCGCCGGAGCCATATTGGGAATATGTTTCTCACTGTTCTACTGCTTAGTATTAGTAAAATAATATATTAAAAATAAAGCCACACCTCACGGTGTGGTTTTTTACGCCCAACTGCCCCCGCCGAAGGCGAGGAGGCCGCCCCCACAAACATCAAAGGGCCCCCGTGCCGAAGGCACGGGAGCCCTTTTTAAATTGATTCCTCAAAAATTTATTCCACACTCACTATACCGAGTATCTTAATATTGTAGGCCTGCGCCTTACTAATTTCTTCTTCTACATCTTTATAGTAAGACTTACCAACGCCCTCAATTAAAACCACATTACCTGCCTCTTCACAGGCATTCATGGCATCTGTATTAATACAGATATTCTTAACAACGTTTACATTAATTCCGTCAGCCTCAAGCTGCTCCTTAATTGTCTTAACGCTGTCACCATCAAGTACTGCATCAGATGTACCTGTAATAACCAGGTTCTTAAGTTCATTCTTCTTGCAGCTTAACTTGATTCCATTAGCAACTACTGAAACCTGAACCGGATAAGAAGACATATTCTTTCCACCATTTTTAAGTTTCAAAATTGCATTATCAACAAATCCCAGGAATTTCTTGGAACCTTCAGCACTGCAGATATTACCGTAGTAATACTGATTGTAAAGCGTCTCCACATCTTCCTTTTCCTGAATTCTGTTACTAAGTACCACCTTAAGAGCCTCAATACCTGCTACTAAGAAGATACCAAGGATTAAGCCAATAGCAACATATTTCTTGGAAACTGATGGTTTTGAGATTTGCACCTCTTCAACAACACTCTCTTCTTTCAACGTATCAAGTTGTTTGTCAAGATTAGCAATATCTGCGTACAACGTATTAATTGAATTTACAATATTATCTGATTCTTTTTGAGCATCAGACAACATCTTTAGGTAGTCATTTTGATATTTCATTAACACGGCATTATTATTGGATCCGCTCAACGTTTCTATATAGGAAATATCAACATTAGAAACACTGGCATTATGCAAATCATTTTCTCTGTCATTAATTAGTTCCAAAATAGCATCTGCTACCTTTAAGACATCTGCTGTTCCCAAATTATAAGCATATACGGTAAAAAAATTACTTGATACTTCTGTATAAATGAACACTGAGTTGTCCAAATCTTTTTCGTCTATATAACCAGTTTTTTTCGCCAAAAGTTGTTTAAATTCATTCGAAACAATATAATTCGTATACAAGAATTGTGTGCTAGCAACTAGTGTTTTGACTTCTTCATAATCAGCATATTTATCTAATGGTTGCTCTACCCTGAAACAAACAGCTGAATAAGGGACTTGCATAAGATCGGCTGTCAAAATCGGCTTTTCTTCTAATTCATTTTGTAAATCCTCTAAATATAATTGTGTTTCATCGAGCTCGGATTGAAAAAAAGCTATTCTTTTTCTCTTATAATCAATTGCTTCTTCTATATATTCTATTTGCTGAATAGAATCTGAAACCTGTTCATCTGTTTCTTCTTTGGACTCAACAGAACCATTGATATACGCCGTATAAGCCTTATAATCTTTATAATACTTATATCCACCTGCAAGAACTGCACAAATAATGGCACAAATAATGAGCCAGCGCCATTTAAGCAGTATTCTAAAGCATAAACTTATGAGATTAATTTCTCTTTCCTGGTTGTTGTCCATTACTATTCCTTCCTTACAACTGCTTCAATTATTTTGCCTTAAATACTAAGCTTACAATTGTTCCCGGTACACCAACTACAGCCATGATAAGACCAAGAATTGTCATACCAAACTGTGCTCCGAAAGAAGTCTCTCTGATTGCATATGGCACAACCATTTCCTGGATTTCTGCATCTGTGTAATCACATGATTTAAGATACTGTGTAAGATAATCCATTCTTTCCTTATTAAGCTTAACAAGTGTTCCTTCTACCGGAACTGTCTTAGCCATTAACTGAGAATCATCAACTTCATAATTCCACCAAGCGATGAAGTTATCTGCACAAGCTTCAGCACCGTTAAAATCTCCGGCCTTCTTCTCAAGAGAGATAATCTTGTCAATATAAAGATCATCACCCTGCTGTCCGAGAACAGCTACAGCATATACTCTTGATACTTCCTTGTTATCTTCTGAATATGTAACATAATAATCCATGATTGAGTAAAGTTCACCCTTAACATGATTGTTTCCCTTAAGTTCATCAATCTGAGCATAAACATCCTTAGCAGGCATAATCATACCAACGGCCTTAGGACCTGCAAAAACCAACAACATAATACCTGCTACTCCGAGACCAGCCCAGAGACGAAATAACCTTTTAATAACGTTCATTTTTTTCCTCCTTATTTAAAAACAAAAAAGTCACGACCATTATATCACACATTAGCCCATAATTTCCAGATATCTTTTTAAGGCATCCTGCCAGGTCGGAAGTGGCGTAAATCCGGCTTTTGTCAGCTTACTTTTATCAAGTCTGCTGTTTCTTGGCCTTGCTGCCTTGGACAGACCATACTCCTCTGTTGTCACCGGAGTAACTTTGGTATCCATACCGGCCTGTCTGTAGATCTCTTTGGTAAAATCATACCAGGAAATAAAACCGGTCTTGCATCCTTCGGCTGTATATTCACCATCGCCTTCAACCTCTGAATTGGTTGCATGATAATAACCATATTTATCAGTTTCATTCATATCAACCAAGAGGCGGGCAAGATCAAATGTATAAGTAGGAGTACCAATCTGATCACATACAACTCTTACTTCCGGATGACTCTTGCCTACTTTAATCATTGTCTTAATGAAATTATTTCCATTAAGTCCGAATACCCAGGCTATACGAACAATAAAATACTTGTCTGTATTCTCACTGACAGCCTTCTCACCAAGATACTTGGACTCTCCATATACATTAAGTGGAGCATAGTCCTTGCAGTCAGGATCCCATGGCTTTTCACCCTGCCCTGAGAATACATAGTCAGTACTGATATATGTCATTACAGCATCAATGTCCTTGGCTGCCTTCGCTATATTCTCACAGCCATTTACATTAACTGCCATAACCTTAGGCTTATTTTCCTCATCCTCTGCAGCATCAACCGCAGTCCACGCCGCGCAGTGAATAATGTGATCAGGCTTAATGTCATTAATTATTTTTGAAACCGACTCCTTATCAGTTATATCCATCTGCACATAAGGCATGGAATTAATGGCATAATCGCCTTCCTGTTTTCTAAACTCAGGAGCAATATCTGAGCCATATGCTTCATAGCCTCTTTTGGCTAATTCATTCATAACATCAAATCCCAGTTGTCCAAGAACACCTGTTACAAGAAATTTCATTTTGTCTCCTTCTTCTTAAATATATTAATCTGAGCCAGCACAACTGCCGCAAACAAAAGCAGACAGCCTACAGTCTCTTTTAGTGTAAGTAATTCACCCAGAATGACCAGTCCTGCCAGCACACTGAAAACTGACTCTAAACTCATAATAAGGGAAGCCACGGAAGGATTCAAGCCTTTTTGTCCTATTATCTGGCAGGTATATGCCACGCCGCAGCTCATAATACCACCATAGAGAATCGGAATCAGGCTGTGATAATCCACAAAAAATCTTCCAATTCCAAATACTTGCGTAATATCCATATGCATATCCCATATAATCATTGGTATAAAACTAAGAAGCCCTGCAATAAAAAACTGCATCGAAGACAGTCTCACTCCATCGACTCTGCCGCCAAAATTATCAATTGTAATTATATGAAAAGAAAATGCAAGAGCGCATAAAAGCAGACAGGTATCAGCAGCATTAAACTTAAGCGGTCCGTCAATACATAAAAGATACAGACCGACAACTGCAATAATTACACTTATTACAATATTAATTCCAACTTTTTTATGAAAGAAAATTCCAATAATCGGAACAATAATAATATAGCATGCCGTAAGAAATCCCGCATTGCCTGCAGTTGAACCCAGGCTAAAAGACACCTGCTGAAGATTGGTTGCAACACAAAGAATAGTGCCACATATAAGACCTGCCACTACCAGATCCTTCTTCTCCTTTTTGGTTACCGGCTTATGGGAAATGGATTTTTTATCCCTGAATATAATAACCGGAATCAATACCAGACCACCAATTAAGTATCTGATGAAATTATAGGTATAGGGTCCCACCAGTTCCCCGCCAACACTCTGAGCCACGAAGGCGCAGCCCCAGACTACTGCGGTAATAAATAGAATCAGCGCTGATTTAATTTCTGTTTTACTTGATTTTTCCATTGTCTTCACATAAGAAGAGATGATTCCCTTAAGAAACCATCTCTTTTTATATCACCTTTTAAAAATTGTAATTCCCTCTGTTCCCCGATATATATACATTGATTCTGACTAATTTAATTTACCAAGTGCTTCTACAATAACATTCTTAGGAGTAACTCCCATCCATCTCTCTGCGATTTCTCCCTTATTAAATAAGAAAATCGCCGGAATACCTGAAACATCAAACTTTGTTGCAAGGTCCATCTCGTCATCCACATTAACCTTAACAATCTTAAGATCAACTGATGCATCCGCCTCAATATCCTCGCAAATCTTGCCAAAGTTCTTGCAAGGTCCACACCATGGAGCCCAAAAATCAACTAATACCGGCTTGTCATACTGAAGCACTTCTTTGTCAAAATCATTCTCTGTTGCATTAACAATTGCCATAATCATTTCTCCTTTCTTAAAGAATATTCGCTATAAGTATCATATCATACTTATTTCTTTTTATAAAGTTTTCCTAAAGCCTTAACCATGGCTGCTGCCTCATTCACCACCTCTTCAGGCCCTGTAATCACAATATTATCGTCCATTGAGAATACCCAGCCAATAAACTGATGGCTTATGGCCACATCAACATGAGCCGTAAAATACCCGTCCCCATCAGGTACCATCATCGTATCTTTTCCGAAAGTATCTACTATTACATTGGCGAAACTGTTTTTACACTTAAGAGATACGGAGCAAACTTTGCCGTCAAACATCTTAAATCTCTTCTTGGTATAATCCGCCACATCAAACTTGGCAAATATTTCCTTTCCTTCACGCGAAGCATCAAGAATATTGCAGTTAAGCATCTTGTCAACTCTGAAATGCCTGATGCCAAGTTCATTTGAATATGCCACAAGATAATAATTATCTTCCACAAATGACACAGCCCACGGACTTACCACATATGGTTCGCCATTGTTACGAATTTCTTTTTTCTTTTCAACATCATATCTGAAATATTTAAAACTGATCTGCTTATTTGAAGAAATCGCATTATATATTGTATCAGTTAAATATAATACACTTTCATTATCAGTCTTAATTCTGTTATTAACATAGACCTGACGCTGCAGGGCTGATGCATTTTCTGAAGATGTAAGACCCATAATCTTTTTAATGAGAGCATTTGACTTTCTCTGGGTAATGAATCTTTCAGACTGAACTGCGTCCACTAAAAGTTTTACCTCGGCAAGTTCAAACTCTCTTGTTGAAAGATAATAATAACAGGTCTTGTCTTTCTGAACCTTCTCGATATCAAGGCCATACTCTATCAAAGCATCAATGTCCCTGTAAATACTTTTTCTTTCGCATTCTATATCATAACCTTCAAGCTCATACATAATATCACTCATGGTGATATAATGTTCTTCGTCGGTTTTTTCCATAAAAATCTTCATGAGATACAGAATCTTAAGTTTCGAACTCTGACCAGCCATAATCCCTCCAATTTAATACCCGTCTACTTAACCTGTTCCATAAGCCTTTGCATTGTTACATCCGGATCATCATCCACATCCACTGTTATGTCTGCAATTGATTCATATATGATTTTTCTGTTGTTATATATGGTTTCAACACCCATCTTCTGAGATAAAGGTCTGCCTTCAGTCGAGAGTTTTTCAAGTGGTCTCTTAAGGTAGATAAAAATACCATTCCCGCAAAGATTATCAATATTCTCTCTTCTTGTGACAGCGCCGCCGCCTGTTGATATAATTACACCTGTATTGGCAGACACTCTCTTGATTATCTCAGCTTCCTTATCACGAAATGCCGGTTCACCTTCCTTTGTTATACACTCACCCGGTGTCATTCCAAAGTTTTTGGTAAATAAATCATCCGTATCTAAAACCTCTCTTCCAAGGTATGTACTCATGGCTTCCGAGATGGTGCTTTTGCCGCTTCCAGGCATACCGATTAAAACAAAGTTTTCTTTATCTTTTTTAACTACTTCATATACTTTCTTTATTTTATCATTTATTTCCTTATTGCCAAGAATTATTTCCCTGCCAAAGAAAAGTTCCTCTGCATAGTAAGCCTGTGCCACCAGCATGGCAAGTCCTGACACTGAAGGGATACCCTTCTTCTTTGCTTCAAGAATAAACTTGGTATTAAGCGGATTATAAATAACATCTATTACACCGCTAAGATTTGTGAATTTATTTATATCAATAGGCATTGCCTGGTTATTAGGATACATTCCAACCGGAGTTGTATTAACAATAATATCCACATCCAGGTACTTATCAACTTCTTCATAGGTAGCGCTGATAATCGGCATTGTAATATCCATATCAAAACTCTTGCCTGACCTGGACATTATTATAACCTCTTTGGCACCCATGGCATCACAGGAGTAGGTCGCCGTCTTGGAAGTTCCTCCGCTTCCAAGTACCAGCACTCTTTTTCCAAGCATCTCTATACCTGCATCAACTGTCATATACATAAATCCAAGATAGTCTGTATTATATCCATATACCTGACCATCTTTTTTTACCAGGGTATTTACACATCCAATTGTTTTTGATGTTTCATTTGGAATACAGTATTTCATTGCAACTTCCTTATATGGAATGGTTACATTAATACCGTCGTAATCAGCCTCCTTAAAGAAATCATCAATTTCATTTTTTGGAATCTCCTTAAGATAATATCCCTGATTGCCAAAAGACTGATGTAATACAACTGAAAAAGAATGTCCGAGTTTTTCCCCTATTAAAAAATATTTACTCATCTCACACCTGATTTATAAATTATTCTGCTCATCAAGCAGTATATCATACATAATTAATGCAGTCATAGCCTCCACACAAGGTACTGCTCTTGGAACTATGCAGCTGTCATGTCTTCCTTTAATCTGAAGCGGAACTTCTTCCTTACTTACCAGATCAACAGAACGCTGTTCTTTATATATGGATGGTGTAGGTTTGATTGCAACTCTGAATACAACCGGCATACCATTAGTTAATCCGCCCTGAATGCCACCGGAATTATTTGTGGTTGTAACCACATTTTCTCCATCCAGTTTAAAAGAGTCATTCATTTCACTTCCGTAATGTTTTGTTATATCGAAACCTGCACCGAATTCTATTCCCTTAACTGCAGGTATTCCAAACATGCCATAGGAAAGCTTACTTTCAACGCTGTCATATATCGGATCCCCAAGGCCTGTTGGAAGGCCGGTGATTTTGCACTCGATTACTCCACCGATTGAATCTCCTTCCTCAGCAGTCTTAATCATTAGTTCTTCCATTTTTTCTCCCTGCTCTTTATTAAGCACTGGAAGATTGCAGTCTGCATTTATTTCAAGATCAGCATCTACCGGATCATATCTGTCATCTTCAATATTACCTGCTGAAGCAATATGTGCTCCGATTAAGATGCCTTTTTCTTCAAGCATCTGTCTGCATATCGCGCCTGCAAAACACATTGGAAGTGTCATTCTGCCTGAGAAGAATCCGCCGCCTGCCAAATCAATCTCACCCTTATACTTGGTATATGCTGCATAGTCTGCATGTGAAGGACGTGGTACAAACTTAAGATTATTATAATCCTGACTTCTTTGATTGGCATTGATGAACTCAGCCTCAATAGGATTACCGTCAGTAACACCGTCCACAATACCTGCCACAATAACAGGCTTGTCTGCTTCTTTTCTCTTTGTTGTATATGTTGCATTACCGCCGGCGCGTCTTAAGAGAAGTTCTTCAATCTCAAACATATCAATATTCACACCCTTAGGAATACCACATAATTTAACAGTAATCTTAGGAGCGTGAGATGCGCCCGTAACTTCCATCTTCACATTGTTACCAAGAATAAAAGACATATTTCTACCTTTCCTTAATCAAGCACTTCCAATGTCATTCCCATATCTCTGCAAACCTGCATAAATGAAGGATATGACTTATCAACTGCTTCAAAACCATTTATTATTACATCCCTGCCTGTTGCAAGATGTGCAATCACTGCAGCCATAACTATGCGGTGATCGTTATATGAATCTATTTCTACTTCTGAATTCTCATCAGCCTTTACAGGACTTACAATAAAATCTTCCTCATCACCATTTTTAATACTCTTTGCGACGCCGCCAAAAGCATTTATTATCCTGCTTACAGACTCTATTCTGTCAGACTCTTTAATTCTGAGTCTTGATACATTTCTGAATATTGAATCCTCATTTCCCTTTAAAGCTAAAACAGCAATCGCTGGCAGAAGGTCTGGAATCTGCATTACATCCTGGTCTACTGATTTCCACTCTCCCTGTTTTACCTCCGTTTCATTTGAGAGAGATTGTACCTCTAAACCGTAACTTTTAAGAATATTAACTATTTCTCTGTCGCCCTGAATACTTTCGCCATTAAGATTGGATACTCTTAAACTACCACATACAGCGCCCATTGATAAAAGATAAGCACCATTGGACCAGTCACCTTCTGCCTCCATTACCACAGGAGCTTTATATGTCTGATTACCCGGAATCTCGTATCCGTAATCTTTCTCATTAACCTTTATTCCAAATAGTTTTAAAACCTCTGTCGTTATATCTACATAAGGCTTACTCTGTAAGTCTGATGTAAGTACAATCTTTGAATCGCCATCTAAGAGCGGCAGAGTCAGCAATAATCCGGTTATATACTGTGATGAAATATTACCTGCTATCTCATACGTTCCTGCTGATAATTTTCCACTAATATTCATTGGCAAAAAATCTGAATCAATAACTGCGCCGTTACGTCTTAATGTATCTGTCAGCGCTCCGTTAGGTCTTTCAGGAAGTTTGCCTTTTCCTGTTATGACTGTTTCTTTGCAATAATATGCGACCAGCGGAATCATAAATCTTAAAGTCGAACCACTTTCATTACAGTCTATTGATGCTTTATCACACTTTTGAACGCCGCTATTAACCTTAAAGCCTTCATCAGTAATCTCTATATCAGCGCCAAGATTATTAAGGCACTCCATGGTTGCCCTCATGTCCTTGGAAATAATATTGCTCTTAAGCACGCATTTACTGCCAGACAGCGCCGCGCCAATAAGCATTCTGTGTACATAGCTTTTGGAACTAATTGCCACGGCATATGGATTTGTAATTGTTCCTGTTACCTTAACTTTCATATAAACCTACATATTAAGTCCAATTGCATAGAGACGTTCTATATCATCCACATCTGTTTCCTTCACGTAGGCTTTGCCTATACTGTGAAGCATTACAAGTCCTATCTTTGAACCTTTTCTCTTCTTATCAACCTTGCTGTGAGCCGTAAGTTCTTTGTTGTTATAACCACATTCTGTAGGAAGATTATATTTCTTAAGCACCTCAATAAATTCATCCGTTGAGCCCTGAGGGATTTCGCCGGTTCTTTCAGAAAGTCTTGTCATTATAACCATGCCTATTGATACCGCATGTCCATGTGATATGCCAAACTTACTTAAAATCTCAACTGCATGCCCCGGAGTATGACCAAAGTTAAGCAGTCTTCTCTCACCATTGTCAAACTCATCTTTTTCAACCACATCGGCCTTTATCTCTATGCACCTTTTGCATACAGGTATCATATCAAGTGAGTCTATGTCATTATCCTTAAAAAGATCATATAATTTCTTATCTTTTATCATTCCGTACTTAATTGCTTCTGCTAACCCTTCTGTAAAAATCTCCTCCGGCAGAGTATCAAACACATCCACATCAAGAAGTACCTCAAGGGGCTGATGAAAAGCTCCGATTAAATTCTTCCCGGCATTAAGATCAACTGCTGTCTTGCCGCCAACTGAAGAATCAACTGCTGCCAGTACTGTGGTTGGCACCTGCACATAATCAACACCTCTTAAGAATACTGCAGAAGCAAAACCTGTTATATCACCTACCACGCCGCCGCCAAGTGCCACGAATAAATCAGTTCTGGACATTTCCTTAGACGCAGCATATTCCAAAATGGAATTTAAAGTATCAATATTCTTACTTTCCTCACCATGTGGAAATACAAAAGTATCAACCACAAATCCTGCTGCCTCTATACTTTCCTTTGTCTTCTCACCATAGAGAGCATAAACTGAATCATCACTTACAATAAGCACGTGACATGGTTTATGTTTCTTAAGTATCTCAGCGCCTGTGTCTATTCCTTTGTCTATAATTATCTCCACATCTCCTGCGGACGTACGTGATATAACTGTTTCTCTCATTATTCACCTCTTTAACAAAACCTAAGGCGTAGCATTATATCTACGCCTTATATTAATTATAACAAATCTGCAATTTCGTACAACATCTTCTCGGTTTTTTCCCATCCAAGACATGGGTCAGTAATTGACTTACCGTATACGCCTTCACCAATCTTCTGGCATCCGTCTTCAATATAACTTTCAACCATGAAACCTTTAATGTGCTTCTTAACTGTTTCATTATGTCTGCATGAGTGAAGAACTTCCTTGATGATTCTTGGCTGTTCAAATGGATTCTTATTTGAATTTGAATGATTTGTATCCACAACAATTGCAGGCATCTCAAGGCCTCTCTCATCATACTGATTACAGAGTGTGATTAATTCTTCGTAGTGGTAGTTCGGCTGATTCTCACCATGTTTGTTGGTATAACCACGAAGTATTGCATGAGCATATGGGTTGCCATGGCTGTGTACTTCCCATCCTCTGTAAATGAATGTATGAGGATTCTGTGCTGCCATAATAGCATTAAGCATAACTGAATTATCACCACTTGTTGGATTCTTCATACCGCAGGCAATACCAAGACCTGATGCTGTAAGTCTGTGCTGCTGGTTCTCAACTGATCTTGCACCAACTGCCACATATGCAAGAAGGTCATCAAGGTACTTGTGATTCTCAGGATATAACATTTCATCTGCGCATGCAAAACCTGTCTCCTGAACTGCTCTCATATGTAATTCTCTTGTAGCAATAATACCCTTAAATAAGTCAGGCTTCTTGCTTGGGTCCGGCTGATGAACAAGTCCCTTGTATCCAGCACCTGTTGTTCTTGGCTTATTTGTATAGATTCTTGGAACAATCATAATCTTGTCCTTAATCTTCTCCTGTACAGGAATAAGTCTTGAAATATAATCAATAACGCTGTCCTCATTATCTGCTGAACAAGGCCCTATAACCATAAGAAGTTTATCTGATTCTCCTGCAATTATGCTTTTAACTTCAGCAATCTTCTTTTCAACTATCTCGGCAATCTCACCATTAAGAGGATACATCTCCTTAACCTCCATAGGTATTGCCAGTTTTCTTTCGAAATCCATATCCATTTTTATTTTCCTCCTTATTTACAAAGCTTACTGTTCATTCCATTCAACCCTGCCAAGCAGTTTAAGTCTGTCGCAGGTTGCCGACAAAGCATTAAGCATTTTCTTTTCATTTCCCAAAGTTCCATCGCCACTTGCTTCAATATAGAAGTAATACTGCCAAGGTAATGACTTAAGTGGCCTTGATCTTACAGCGCTCATGTTATATCCATAAGCACCTAAAACATTCATCGCCTTTGCCAGGGCTCCGGCCTCATTCTTAACTGTAAACATCAGCATTATATGATTATATTTATTACTTTCATCCTGAGGCATCGGGCTTCTTGAGAGTACCGCGAATCTTGTGCTGTTTTTATTGCTCTCATTAATATTCTTCTCTAAGATTTTAAGACCATATAATTCAGCTGCTTCTTCACTTGCAATGGCAGCTACTGTTTTGTCATTGTCATCTGCAACAGCCTTGGCAGCCACAGCAGTATTTACTGCCTGCTTAATACTGTATCCGTGCTTCGTAATATAAATCTGGCACTGATCAAGCGCCTGTGGATGAGAATATACGCTCTTAATATCTTCCTTTGTGGCATCCTGTGTTCCCATTAAGCACTGATTAATCTCATATGTATAAAGAGCATTTACATATAAAGAACCTGCAAACATCATGTCTGTAACGCTTCCAACCTCGCCGGCGTAACTGTTTTCAAGCGGAAGAACCGCACATTCTGAATCGCCTCTTTCAACCGAATCATATGCCGACTGAAAGTCAGGATAAGAAACTAAGTCTGCTGTTGGGAATATTCTCTTTGCTGCAATATATGCAAAGGCACCTTTTATTCCGCAGTATGCAACCTTCATGCCTTCCACAATACCTTTTTGGTATTTCTTGGAAACGTTTATATTGTTATACATAAACTCTGCATAAAAAGGCTGCAGTTTCGGCTCTTTAATATAGTTAAGATTTCTTGCAATAACTTCCTTGTCTCTTCTTTCATCCACAACAGGAAGTCCGCGATGCTTCTTGTATTCAGCAATTCTGTATACAGCATCCATTCTCTTAATAAAGAGTTCAGCCATCTTCTCGTCAACTTCATTGATCTCAGATCTGGCCAAAAGAAGTTCATTGTCTTCAGTCTCTTCATTCATTGAATTCAAATCATTACTGTCCATTTGTGCCTCCTTAAGCTTTCTTGTTGAACAGACTTCTTCTTTGAGTACTAAGTCTCATCTTTTCCTGAAGTCCTTCTCTGTCATTATCTTCAAGCATCTGTTTAATGCCATTCATTTCATTCACAAAAACATCGATTTCCTTCATCAGAATATCCTTATTCATAAGGAACAGTTCACTCCACATCTTATCGTTAATATTTGCAATTCTGGTTAAATCCCTGAAGGAGTCTCCTGTATAATCTTTAAGATGTACATTATCTGAACATGTCATTAATGATACCGCAATCACGTGAGTAAGCTGTGATACAAAACCTATCATCTCATCATGTTCTTCCGGCGAAAGCACTGATATGTTGCCAACACCCAGAAGCCTTCCAAGCTCACCACACCACTTGATTCCTTCTGCAGTATTTTTATCAGTCGGTGTAATAATGTAGTTTGCTCCGATAAACATTTTATTATCGCTGTGCTCAACACCTGATGTTTCCCTTCCTGCCATCGGATGTGATGCAATGAATTCCACATCATCTCTTAATACTGACTGAATCTCATATACCACATCCTTCTTAACACCTGTAACATCAGTAATAAATATTCCCGGTCTGAAGTGTTTCTGATTCTCCACAATCCATTTCTTAAATGTAGTAGGATACAGGGCAAAAATCACCGCGTCCGCAGCATTAATAATATCAGGACTTGCTTTGGTACTTCCTTCATCAATGATTCCATTTTCCTTGGCGTAGATAATTGATGATTCATTGGTATCAATTGCTGTTACCCTAAAGCCCAGTTTACGAAGACCCATGGCATAACTTCCTCCCATAAGTCCCAAACCTACAATAAGCACATTGGCTTCATTAATCCAGTTCATTATAAAACCTCCTTAAAAGAGTCTTGAATAATACACATAAAAAAGCTCTGTCATAACAACAGAGCTTACTAAAAATCACGAATTCATTATTTCTTTTCGGCTCTGTATCCAAGAGCCACAACATAACTCTCAGACTTAACTTTCATTAGCACCAAAATAATAGCCCCCAAAATAAAAGCGGCTAAAGTCGAAGTAAAAATAAAAGTATTCATTTGCTTTTGTAATTAACTTCTTCATTTTGTGTTCCTTTTAGTTAAATCTTTATGGATTCACTTTAATACTTTAACGCTTTGAATTATAAACTTATTTTGAAATAATGTCAACGAAATATATTAAATTTGTAATTTTTATTTATTTAGCACAGGTAATCTCTTCTTAAATGGCTTAACTGCAAGATATAATACGTAGAAAACCAGAACTCCCACAAAGCCTTCAGCAAGCAGGAAAGGAATCTGTACTGCAGATGCCACTACTCCTCCATAAAGAAGTATGCCTGCAAGAAAATACCCTGCCGCATTAATTACCGCACCTATCATGGATGCACCAAAAAGCACCCATTTGGAACTTCCTTCTTTTCTGGTCGGAAGATATGCAACTACCCATCCCATCAGTCCTTTGGTAATAATTGTTGGAACAACCCATGCCGGGAAACCGGATGTAATATCCGCCAGTGCTCCGCCTGCTGCCGCAACCACAAAGGCTGTAAACGGATCTAAGAGACTTCCGAATAAAAAGATTAAGCCATTACCTATATGTACATATCCAAACGGAATTGGTACTTCCGTAAATCTGATGGATAAAAATATAAGAGCAATGGCTAAACCTGAAAATGTAATTTTTTGAATTCTTTTGTTCATATTTTTCACCCACTCTCTTTAAAATTTAGGTTTATTATAGAACTAAAGAATAATAATTACAAATATTATTAACTTATAACCGGTTATTGAATTATTCATTAACGCCCGGGCTGCACCTGTCTTTGTGCCTGATTCTGTCTCTGTGCCTGTCTTGGTGCCGGTCTTGCAGCTTCTCTGTTAGCTGAGTTTATTATATTGTTTTTAACGCTGTTTACATACTCTAAAGAGTTAAGCTTAAGCTGAAGTTCATTCTTTTGCTGAGGGCTCAAATTACCATCACCGAGAATATTTTGTCTCTTTAAGTCGGCTGCAGCTTCACTAATGGCATCCCTGATTTTAAATTTATCTGTTTCAAGAGCCTGGGCAATAAGACGGTTTTCTGGCTGTACAAGCATCTGCTTAATAACTATCTCACCTAAATTTCTGTACTTGCCATCAAGTGTCTGAGGTTCGTCAACATAATCAGCAAGACCCATATTATTATTCTTAGTCATATCCTGAAGCTGAGTGCTGACATTTTTAATTTCTTTATCAACTTTCTTTTCAAACTTATCCCACTTTGAAAGAAGTTTATCTGAGTCATTACCATATTTTTTGAAGAAATCCTTAAAGATCGGATTCTTGGCAAGTTTTTCTGCCTGCTTCTGAATCGTTCCATCCTTAAATTTCTCTCTTACATATGCAAGATTCGAACCAACGTCTGTAGACCTTGTTGCCATGTCGTTCTTCTTAATATAAGGATCAAGAACTATCTTATAAGCTGCATCTAATCCTTCGTCAATATTTTTTTCTACCATCACTTCATTAGGATTTCTCTTAAGTGAGGTAAGTTCTCTTTGAACAGCCTTTGTAAATTCTTTCTTGAACTTTCCAATTTCTCTGGCTTGCTCATATAAATCATTACATTCATTTTCACTAAGTCGGCCTTCATCCATTTTGTATATATGTGCAAAAGTAGTATTCGGGCTTGGAAGATCTTTGCCATATGCCGGAGATCCGGTACTTTCGATTAAATTATTCAGTTTAAAAAGTGGGGCATTATTTAATTTATCACCACCATGAAGCAATACATTACCATCAATATTTGCGTGAAGGGTCTGAAGTGTTCCAAGTAATTCAGGTGCCAGATTCATCAACTCGCCTGCCATATTCCACCTGAGTTCACCATTACCTCTTTTACCAAATATACTTGCTCTTTCCTTATGATATATTCCTGCAAATTGCTCCAGTCTCTTAAATGATTGAACAATTGTTTCATAATTATCCGTCTTAAGATCACCATCAAGTGCCTTAACACAATCATTCAGACTTTGAATAAAATGCTTAAAGTGATCTGAACCAATTGTACCGACATTTTTTCTCATATTCTTAAATACTTCATCACTGATATTCATTCCATCAGCGTTTCTAATATCCGTATTCTGAAGAGCAACAAGCTTCTTTAAATAATCACCAAGTTCATTTCGTATGGCTTTATATCCAATATTATAAGCATCAATATCATCTCTTAAAGCTTTAATCTTTTTTACACCAGGAGTAACTACTTCAATATTTCCAAGTAACACCTGCCCAGCCGAATTAACAGCAAAAGTCCGATATCCTATCTCATCTTTACCTTCTGCAACTTTTTTAAGATATTCTATCTGATATGCCTTATTTCTTTCATCTAAGGTTAATCCAGCATATTTTTCACCATATAATTCTTTGAGGCTCTTTCCGTTAACAAAAAGTACGTCCCCCACTTCTAATCCAAATTCTGTATAATACTGACGATAATTCTCTGTAAGAAGATTTTTCATAACATCATTAAGCCAGAAATCGCCCTTACGCTCTTTGCCTTGATAGAGAATATTCTCACTATTAAGTATAGTTTTATATGCTTCAGGATCATTCTCATCCATTGCAAGAATCTTATTATACAGATTATCTTCTTTGGTAAAATCGCCAAAATCAATGTGATTTCTTAAACTTGCTCCCAAATTAATTTGATCTTCAATAAATTGTTTCTTATTCTCTTCGTCTTGTTTTGTAATTGCTTTATCAAGAATTTTTTTAATATTATTATTAGAAATACCTCTGGTAACATTAATGAAATCATCAAACTTAAGTCCTTCATATTTTATCTCATCGTTCGCATCTTTTATTTCTGTTAAGTCCGATGACATCTGCTGTAAATAATATTTTTTTGCACCAAAGAATTTGGGAATATCTCCCAACTTCTTTCCACCCAATGGCTTTAAGAATAGATTAGCCATTTCCCTTGTTGGAGCAGTAGTAGCAAACTTTTCAGCATTACCGGATTTTGTCTTAGCTGGCGTAAAGTTAAAATACCCGTCATAGAGTGGACCATTTATTGTCTGCATGTCAGCAAAGAAATCAAGTGTATCGTCCCACACTCTTCCTCCAAGCTGCTCCTGAACAGTTTTTATTCCATCAAGACCACATTTATTTTTAAATATTGACTCTTTATCCTGTGATAAATCAATACAGACTCTTGCAAGTTTATAGAGATTCTTTGCTTTTTCAGCGACCTCTTCCGGATTAGTATAATCATCAATCTTAGGGTATGTAAAAGTCTGAATCTTTTTTGCACCCTTAACGAATACTTCGCCCCATTGTTTTGCGCTTTCCTTAAACTTTACAGGGTCGGTTTCATTTAATGTAGGATATTTATCACAAAAGTCAGCAAAAGCTTTAATTTTTTCAGGATCATCAGCCAAATTGAAAATATCTTCCTGAGTGAGATTATCGTAGGTTCCGCATGCCCATAAAGTAAAAATTGAATTAATAGATGCCCACCTCTGGGTTGAGAATACTTTTCTTATGCTATTTTCCCTTACCTTCAGTTTCTCGCCCTGTCTAAAATGAAGTTGCTTCTCTCTTCTAAAGGCACCGAACCCGGAATCGGCAATAAAAGCATCCATCTCCAGATTGACTGATTCAAGTTCCTGGTCATCATCATAATGATTTTCATCAAAACATGGATAAACCTCACTTAATGGCATTTTCTTACGCCTGGCAATTGACTCAGCATCAGTTTTATAAAACTGAATTCTTTTCAGTTCTTCCGGGCTCTTTTCATCTGTTTCTTCAATTGTATCAATTATATTATTTTCATTTTCATTAGAAATTACACTGCTCTCATTAACTTCTTTCATAACGAATACCTCGCTTTTCTAAGAATCACCTTTCGGTATTTTTACTTCTATACCCCTATCTTACATACTGACTTATAACAAAAGTGCAACACTGTAATAAACAAAAAAGGACAGCAAGCCAGCTGTCCTTTATAATTAATTTATTCAACTGTAACCGATTTAGCAAGATTTCGCGGCTTATCAATATCGCAGCCTCTGTTAAGTGCTACATAATATGAGAACAACTGAAGCGGAATTACACTTAAGTTCGGCTTAAGGAACGGATGTGAATCCGGTACCACAAAAGTATTCTCATAAGACGTATTCATCTTATCCTTATCGCTCTCACTGACTACAGATATAACCTCTGCTCCTCTTGACTGAACCTCAACAATATTTGAAACAGTCTTTTCAAGAAGCGGAGCATATGTGGTCATGGCAACAACCAGCGTACCCGGCTCAATAAGTGATATAGTGCCATGCTTAAGTTCTCCTGCCGCATAAGATTCACTGTGTATATAAGAAATCTCTTTCAGCTTAAGAGAGCCTTCTAAGCAGAGTGCATAATCAAGGTTTCTTCCAATGAAGAATACGCTGTTACGGTTAAAATACTTGGATGCAGCCTGCTGGCAGACATCAGCTGAATCAAGTAACTTCTGCATCTGCTCAGGAAGTTTGTTAAGTTCTGACAGGAATTCATCATATTCATCCTTTGAAATTGCCCCGATTAAATCTGCCAGATAATATCCAAACATGGTCAGAATAATAAGCTGTGTATTATATGCCTTGGTAGTAGCAACGGCAATTTCAGGTCCTGCCATTGTATATATAACTTCGTCAGATTCTCTTGCAATTGAACTGCCAATTACATTAACAATTGATAATACTCTTGCGCCAAGTCTCTTGGCCTCTCTTAATGCTGCCATTGAATCAAGGGTTTCACCTGACTGACTTATTACAATAATAAGTGTATGTTCATCAACTAAAGGTGAAGCATATCTGAACTCTGATGCCAAAGCTGCCTCAACCGGAATTCTTGCAAGTTTCTCAATTATATACTTGCCAACCATACCTACATGATAAGCACTACCGCAGGCAATCATATATATCTTGTTAATTCCCTTAAGGAGTTCTTCTTTTCCTGCAAGTTCCTCAAAGAAAATTCTGTTATCCTTAATTCTTGGGCTGATGGTTTTACGTACTGCTTCAGGCTGTTCCATAATCTCTTTGAGCATGAAATGTGCATATCCACCCTTCTCTGCTGAAGAAACATCCCATTCAACCTCTGTTTTTTCTTTCTCTATAACACCTCTGTCACCGTCGAAGAAGGTGATTTTGTAAGGGGTTATTACTGCAACTTCATCATCATTCATGTAAGATACAGTTTTGGTATGTTTTAAAAGTGCAGTTACATCAGATGCAATAAAATTACATTTATCACCATAACCGATAAGAAGCGGTGCATCCTTTCTTGCGGCAATCATTCTGCCCGGATAATCTGCACAGAGTACTCCGATTGCATAGGCACCTCTTAATCTGTGAAGTGTCTTATATACTGAACCAAGAAGATCATAATCCTTGAAATAATAATATTCGATAAGCTGTGCGATAACCTCAGTATCTGTCTCGGATACGAACTCAACACCCTTCTTCTCAAGATATGTCCTGATTTCCATATAGTTTTCAATAATACCATTATGTACAACGGCAATCTTATTTCTGTTACCTATATGAGGATGTGAATTAATATCATTAGGTTCTCCGTGAGTAGCCCATCTGGTATGTCCAATACCGATATTACCAATTAATGGTTCCTGATTATCCAGATGCTCACGCAGTACTTTAAGACGGCCCTTGGTTTTGGAAAAACTAAGTTTACCATCCGGTGATACTACTGCCACACCTGCTGAGTCATAGCCTCTGTACTCAAGAGCCTCAAGACCATCAAGAAGTACCGGTACAGCGCTGCTTTCACCTGCATATCCTATTATTCCACACATATTATTCTCCCTTCACCGACTTACCGTTAAGTTAGTCAAACAGATTCATATTTTGAATCAACCGATAATAATTATAACCTATAATAATAAAAAAATATACACACTTTTAATCAATATTCTTCCATACATCCGTATTTGAGAGGCCTATGTCCGACTCTTTGAATGTAATCTCACCGCCTGATTTTTTCTTCTTCTCATAATCCTTCAGCGCATTAATTGCAATATTCGAAAGTAGGACAATTGCAATAATATTTATTATAGCTTCAACCCCCATGGTAATATCTGCCAGGGACCAAGCCACGGTAATATTATTATTTGCGCCAATAAAGACCATAATAGCAGCGAGTATTCTAAATATAATCATAACCGCCTTATTCTTTGTAATGAATAAAATATTCGACTCTGCGTAAAAATAATTGCCCAAAATGGATGTGAATGCAAAAAGACATACGGAAATCGTTATTATATGAATTGCCAGACTTCCGAACTGTGAACTTACAGACTGCTGTATAAGTGGTATTCCATCAGTAATGTCGCCCTTATACTGTCCTGTCAGAAGTACTATGAATACGGTAGCAGTACATATCATCAAAGTGTCGAGATATACTGAAACAATCTGAGCCAGACCCTGCTTTGCCGGATGGGAAACCTCAGCAGAAGCAGATGCATTAGGTGCAGAACCCATACCGGCTTCATTGGAGAATAATCCTCTCTTAATACCCTGAACCATACATGATCCTGCCAAACCACCGAATATGGCTTTAAAATCAAAAGCCGATTTAAATATCAGAGCAATGGTTGCAGGTACCTGTCTGAAGTTTATGATTATTATCAGAACAGCCATCAGAATATACAACCCCGACATAATCGGAACCAGCACAGATGAAAGCCATCCTATCTTTTCCGTGCCTGCGAAAAACAGAACAAGAACAATAATAAATAATATTAATCCAACTATTACCGGAACCATTGTTTCGCCTATATTAGGGAAATAGTATTCCAAAGAAGATACTATGTTATATGCCTGAAGGCCGTTAAAACCAAAGGCAAAAGTTGCAATTAGGGAAATGGCAAATAGTATACCAAGCCATCTTGAATTAAGAGCCCTCTCTATATAGTATGCAGGGCCACCCTTATACGAATTACCATCTTTTCTTTTATATAACTGAGCCAGGGTACTCTCAATTAAAGCTGATGAAGAACCGATAATGGCGAGAAGCCACATCCAGAATGCTGCTCCCGGTCCACCTGTAAGAATCGCCACAGCAACACCTGCCATATTGCCTGTTCCAACACGGGATGCCGTAGCAACCATCAGTGCCTGGAATGAAGATATTCCGGAGCCTCCCTTTTTTTCAAACATCCACTTTACTGAGTCTTTAAGAAGACGGATCTGGACAAATCTTGTTCTGATTGTGAAATAGATTCCCGCACCCGCCAAAAGATATATCAGGCACCATGTATATAAGATATCATCTATATTAGTCAGAAACTGTTCCATAAATTCCCCTTAATTAAATAATCATACCATAATATTTTACCACAAAATGCGCCAATTGTTCACTGTTTCAGCCAAAAAAATAACACGCCCTTCAGGTCTCGCCTGAGGGCGTGCTTATTAAATTACAACTATGTTTCGTAGGTCTTCTGCAAGTTCCCGGTATTCCTGCATCACTGCCTCGTGATTCTCATTCAGATAATCCCGGTCTTCTGCTGCTGCGGCCTGTTCCAGTGCCCTTGCTTTTTCAAAAAGGTCCATGGCACCGATAGTCTTCGAAGCACTCTTCACTGAGTGTACCAAAATCTTATAATCATTTAAATTATCCTCTTTCAGGAAGCCTTCCAGACCCTCTATCTTTTTACCTGTTGCATCAACATAATCACGTACGATTTCGATATAGAAATCTTCATCGCCTCCACAGTATGTAATGCCTCCATCCACATTTAATCCCAGGGCGCGAAGCTTGGCAACACTCTCGGAATCCGGGGTCTTCTCCGTTTCATCTTCTCTTTTGATTTCAGTAGCAACCAGATAAGAATAATCGGCTTCTTCAGATTTTTTATCCTCTGGAGCCTTTTCCACTTCCGGAGCAGTTTCTATCACATCAATCGGCAGGTACTTCTGAAGCATCTTTTCCAGTTCCTGAATATCAATCGGTTTTGACAGATAATCATCAAAGCCGGCCGATAAATACTGTTCTTTGGCACCAACTACCGCGTTGGCCGTAAGTGCAATTACTTTCGTATCCCTGGTAAGTTCCCTGTCTTTAAGAATCTTCAGTGTCTCAATTCCATCCATATCCGGCATCATATGATCTAGGAACAAAATATCATAATTTCCTAACCTCATTTTTTCAATGGTCTCACGTCCCGAGGAACAAATATCCGGTTTAATACCAAATAATTTCAGAAGGTTAAGTGCCACCTTGCAGTTCATCTCGTTATCATCTGTCAGAAGAATCTTTGCAGAAGGCGCCTTAATGGAAATCCTGTTTTCCTTCCTGAGGGCCGAGCCTTTGATAGCGCTGTAATCTCCAATTGGTGAGGCATCCACAACTTCTACCGGAAGTTCAAAGAAGAATTCTGATCCAACGCCATACTCACTCTTTACCTGAAGTCTGCTTCCCATCATATCCAAAAGTCTGGTGACAATGGAAATTCCGAGACCCGTTCCCTCGATATGACGGTTTCTCTTTTCATCCACTCTCTCGAATGAAACGGCCAGTTTGTTTATGTCCTCCTCACGAATTCCAATTCCTGAATCCTTTACGGACACAAGCAGATTTATCTTACCATCCTTTTCTCCCAGATTCTTAATGGATAACTCAATCCAGCCCTTCTCGGTGTACTTGACTGCGTTAGTCAAAAGATTCATGATAACCTGGCTGATTCTGACATCGTCTCCATGGAGAATGGATGGTGTATTCTCATCCACCTTCACCTTAAATTCCAGACCCTTTGTTTTGGCGCGTTCGCTGATGGAATTTACGATGCTGCTTATAAGTCCCGCAGTCTCGAATTCCACAGGTACAAGATTCATTCTGCCATCTTCGATTTTGGAAAAATCCAGAATGGAATTGATAATGGAAAGAAGGGTGGTTCCGGCGCTCTTGATGCTTCCTGCATAGTCCAGAATTTCATCTTCCTTCGACTCGTGGAGAATCATTTCATTCATGCCCAAAATGGCATTGATTGGTGTTCTTATTTCATGACTCATATCCGCCAGGAAATCACTCTTGGCTTTGTTGGCAGAGTCCGCGGCGTATTTTTCAAGTTTTAATACTCTTGCCTCGTAATCCTTCTTACGCTCGATTTCTTTCATCTCTTCCATTCTGGTATAGGACTTTTGCTCTTTCCTGTATCCCAGAATATAGAAGGTGGAAATCAAAAGATAAACGATTGCCACAATCAGAATGCTTACATAAAGCAGCTGTCTCGGATCTTTATAGAGTTCCGAATTCTTCGTGATAATAACCAGGTACCACTGATTCATTACCGTATCAACAAAAACCGTGCATTTTTCTCCATCTATTACATAACTGAAGTTCCCTTTTCCGGTCTCAACTATCTTTTGAAACAGCTCCTGCTGCTCCGGAATTTCACTGTAATTGCTTCCGTTTTCACTCTTATCATGATGAGCAATTACAAAACCGTCATTATTGATAACATATCCGTATCCGTAACCGTTAATCTGAATTTGCTCAACGATTTCCTGGACTCCGCTTAAAGTAAGATCCAGCGCCAGTGCGTTATTATTATCTGTAAGCGCGCAACCAACAGATATAATTACATTTCCCGTCTGGGCATCCACATAAGGTGAAACAATAACTACATCACCTTCTCCTGCAACGGAGGTTTTGTACCAGTCTCGTTCTATCGGGTTATAATCTGCAGGTGGAACCCAGCCTACACCATCCACATAGTTACCACGGATGACTCCGTAAATACCGGTATAACTTTCATCAAACTGCTGCTCAGTATTTGCAGATTCTCTGGTGATATATTCCACAATTTCCTCATCAGTTGCGCCCTTCATAACCATATGATCCACAGTGTCCGCTGCAACCCAGAGAACGCTCTTTGCATTATCCAGATAATTCTCCATATCTGCAGTGATTGCCATGGTCTTATTATCTCCCAGCTCCTGCACGGAAGAAAATGCGGTTCTGAAGATTACCCTTGACGTAAATAAAACCAGAAGGGCCATTAATATAAATGTAATTGTAAGTGTAAATACAAGACTTCCCCTGCTTCTTTTCATATCTTTTTTCCTCTATAATTTGATGAATTAAGTATAATTGTAATTTTTATTCAGTTCAAGTGATATGTTGTGGTATACTTAATATGTTTTTTATGTATAATTTGTTCTCATCTTAAAGAATGAGTGATTAAAAGGAGAATAATCAATATATGGCAAATCACATTGCACTGGTTGATGATGACCCGATCAACTTAAAAATTGCAAAAAACATACTTACGAAAAATGAAATCAGTGTCACCACATTCCAGTCCGGCCTCGAACTGCTTGACTATCTGCGTGAAGATATTCCGGACCTGATTTTGCTCGATATCATGATGCCTGAGTTAAACGGTTTTGAAACACTTTCAAAAATCAGGGAGATGGAAAAAGAACGGGATATTGAAGAGATTCCTGTAATTTTCCTAACCTCTGATGATGACAATAAGTCTGAAACTCTTGGCTTTGAAATGGGCGTAGCTGATTATATCAGAAAGCCTTTCGAACCATCCGTTTTAATAAAGCGTATTTCCAATGTATTAAATCGCCAGGAAATGCTTCACCGTTTTCAGGAAGAAGCCACTACTGATGTCTTAACGGGACTTCTTAACAAGGGCGCAACAAATGAAAAGCTGGAGATGCTTTTAAAAAGAAAGCACGGCATACTAATGATGGTTGACCTTGATTCATTTAAACTCGTAAATGATATTTATGGTCACGATGCCGGAGACAAAATACTGGTCTGCTTCTCCACTCTTCTTCGTAATCTCCTTGGTCCTGATGACATTATCGGCCGCATCGGAGGTGACGAATTCACCGTCTTTTCCGTGTTGTTAAAAAATGAAAATGACATTAAGGAATTCACTCTTAAATTAAATTCTGCTTTATTAAAAGAAGCAAAAGTTATTTTAGGCAATGAAATGGATATTCCTTTAGGGGCAAGTGTCGGTGCTGTATTCGCAAACGGAAACGGCACAGTATATTCTGATGCTTTAAAGAAAGCAGACAAAGCCCTTTATAATGTAAAACACAATGTTAAACACGGTTACAGCATTTATGAGGAAGAAAGCGATTTAGAGGATACTTATGAGATTAACCTTAGCACAATCTCCACGATTCTGTCAGAGCGTAACATCACCTCATCAGCGCTGAAACTGGATATGTCCTCATTTGTAGGTGTATATCGTTTTGTTATGCGTTATACCATGCGTTATCATCGAAATGCCTGCAAAATCCTGGTCACCTTAACGCCAACAAAGGATATGGGCAGTGAGGAAATGACCACTTATTTTGAGGAATTTGGTGAACACATCAGTCAGATTTTAAGAAAAAGCGACCTTCTTATGCAGGTTCGAAGAAATATGTATTTTGTCATTCTGACGGATATTAAAGAAGAAGCTGTGGAGCAGGTTGCCGGCAATATCATCAGAAAATGGCGCTCAAGATTCGGCGATGTTTTGGATATAACCTATGAAACCGAATTTCTGGAATCAGAGCCTCTCTACACCGGAGATGGCGAGAAGTTATGGGTTGCAGTTGTAGACGATGATGAAATGAACTTAAAGCTGGCTGAACGCATCCTGACCAAGAATGACATCCTTGTGACAAAGCTTGTATCCGGAAAAGAACTTCTTGAATTCTTAAAGGACAACCATCCGGATTTAATTCTTCTGGATATCAATATGCCTGAAATGGATGGTTTTGAAACAATAAAAAGACTTCAGGCAGAAGAAACGGAAATAGCAGATATTCCGGTAGTATTTCTTACCTCGGAAAATGACACCAACACAGAGAAAAATGCCCTTGCACTTGGTGCCAAGGATTTTATCAGAAAGCCATTTATTCCTGAAATTCTGACACTCCGTGTAAAGCAGATTGCTGAGCTTTTAAGACTTCAGAAACACCTGGCCGATGAAGTTGAAAGAAAGACAAAGGAAAACGAGCAGCTTTTCTTAAATGTCGTAAGTTCTCTTGCAGGTGCGATTGATGCCAAGGACCCTTACACAAATGGTCATTCAAGCCGTGTTGCGGATTACGCCAAAGAGATTGCAAGACGCTACGGATACAGCGTAAAAGAACAGGGCGACATCCACATTATGGCCCTCTTACATGACGTTGGCAAAATCGGCGTCCCGGATGAAATAATCAAAAAGAACGGTAAATTGTTACCGAATGAATTTGATGACATAAAGAAGCATCCGGTCATCGGTTCACAGATTCTCAAGAATATTGCCGAAATGCCGAAGCTTTCCGTAGGGGCCCGCTGGCACCACGAACGTTTTGACGGCAGTGGTTATCCGGACGGACTGGTAGGGGAAGAAATTCCGGAAGAAGCAAGAATCATAGCCGTAGCTGATGCCTATGATGCCATGTCCAGTAACAGAAGTTACCGCAACATTATGCCACAGGAACGCATCCGTGAAGAAATCATAAACGGAAGCGGAACGCAGTTCGATCCACGATTTGCCGAAATCATGCTTCGTATGATTGATGAAGATACAAACTATACCATGCGCGAAGGCGGGCAGTAAAGATAAAAAAATAACACGTCCTTAAGGATTAACCTTAGGGACGTGTATTTTATTAATATTAATTTTATTCGTACTCAACGGTTGCAGGCGGTTTGCCTGTTATATCATAGAATACTCTGTTAACACCATCTACTTCATTAACAATTCTAAGTGAAACCTTATCAAGAACTTCATACGGAATATGTGTATATTCTGCAGTCATAAAGTCTGATGTTACTACGCTTCTTAAGGCTATTGCATAATCATAGGTTCTTCCATCACCCATAACGCCTACACTTCTAAGGTTTGTAAGGGCTGCAAAATACTGATTCATTGTATCTCTGATTCCAGCCTTTTCAACCTCTTCCCTGAAGATGTAATCAGCCTTACGAACTATATCAAGTTTATCCTTGGTTATCTCACCAATTACTCTGATGGCAAGACCTGGTCCCGGGAATGGCTGTCTCTCAACCAAAACAGAGGATAATCCAAGTTCCCTGCCAAGCGCTCTGACTTCATCCTTAAAGAGAAGTCTGAGGGGCTCAATAATCTCCTTGAAATCAACGAAATCAGGAAGACCGCCAACGTTGTGGTGACTCTTAATTACATCCGCATTACCCTTACCTGATTCAATAACATCAGGATAAATTGTACCCTGCGCAAGATAATCAACAGAGCCTATCTGCTTTCCGATTTCCTCGAATACCCTGATGAACTCTTCGCCGATAATGTGACGCTTCTTCTCAGGATCAGTAACTCCTGCAAGTTTATCCAGGAATCTCTTCTCAGCATTTATTCTTATAAGATTAATATCCCAGTCACGGAATGCTTCTTCAACTTCATCGCCCTCATTAAGACGCATAAGGCCGTGGTCTACGAATACACAGGTAAGCTGTCTTCCGATTGCCTTGGCAAGAAGAGCTGCAAGGACAGACGAATCAACACCGCCTGATAATGCAAGAAGCACCTTACCGTCTCCAACCTTATTCTGAATCTTCTCTATACTCTCATTCATGAAATTGGACATTGTCCAGTTTCCTGACACGCCGCAGACTCTGTATAAGAAATTCCTGATCATCTCAGTTCCGTGCTCTGTATGATTAACCTCAGGATGGAACTGAACGCCATATATTTTCTTCTGCTCATTGCTGATTGCAACATTAGGACACGCCTTGGAGAAAGCTGACAGAACGAATCCCTGTGGCACCTTAGCCATATAATCACCATGGCTCATCCATGTAATAAGCTTAGGCTCTATTCCTGCGAAAAGCGGACAGTTATTATTAAGATTAGTCTCTGTTCTTCCGTACTCTCTTGCAGTATCTTCACTTGCCGGAACAACGCTTCCACCAAGATGATATGCTATAAGCTGGCAACCATAGCAGATACCCAGAATTGGAATACCAAGTTCAAAAATCCCCTCCGCCGGATGATAAGAATTCTCCGCATATACACTCTCAGGCCCACCGGTAAAAATAATACCCTTTGGGTTAAAAGCCTTAATCTCATCAAGTGTCATATCATAAGGCTTAACCTCTGAATATACATTACATTCTCTGACTCTTCTGGCAATAAGCTGATCATACTGACCACCAAAATTCAGAATCAATATTTTCTCTTCCACGTATTTTTCCTCTTTCTATATCTCTAACAGCCCGCACAAGGACATTATCTAATTATAATGCTGTCTCTTTCAGGACCAACAGATACATACTTGATTGGGCACTCAATAGCCTTCTCAATATAAAGTACATAATCCTGCGCTGCCTTAGGAAGTTCTTCCCACTTGCGGCAGCCTGAAATATCTGTCTTCCAGCCATCCATATATGTGATTACAGCCTTAGCATCATTAAGAAGTGATGGGAATGGGAACTCCTCTGTTTCCACACCATTTACTTCATATTTAACGCATACAGGGATTTTGTCCATATATGAGAGAACATCCATCTTTGTTAATGCGATGCATGTTGCAGCCTGCACTCTTGTACCATACTTTGTTGCAACTATATCGATAGGAGCAACTCTTCTTGGTCTTCCAGTCTTGGCACCATACTCACCACCTGCTTCTCTAAGCTGTGTAGCCTCATCTCCATCCATCTCACCAACGAATGGGCCTTCACCTACGCATGTTGAATAAGCCTTAACAACACCAATAATCTCATCTAATTTAGCACCCGGGAAACCTGAACCGATTGGCGCATATGAAGCCAGTGTGTTGGATGATGTTGTATATGGATGAATACCATAATCAAGGTCTCTAAGTGAACCAAGCTGAGCCTCAAACATGATGCTCTTGCCACTCTTCTGAGCATTAGCCAGGAAAGCACCTGTATCGCAGATGAATGGCTTAATCTGCTCGCAATAATCATTTAACCACTTATCAATCTCTTCCATTGTAATGGCCTCTGCGCCATATACTCTGGTAATTGTAAGATTCTTCCACTCTAAAAGATCTGCAATATGCTCTTTTAATTTAGGATTGTGAAGAAGCTCTCCTGCAAGGATAGTCTTCTTCTGATATTTATCTGAATAGAAAGGAGCAATACCCTGCTTGGTTGAACCAAACTTCTTGTCAGCAAGTCTTAACTCCTCAAGCTCGTCTAATTCTCTATGCCAAGGAAGAAGCAGTGACGCTCTGTCGCTAATCTTTAAGTTATCCGGAGTAATATCAACGCCCTGTGCTCTTACAGAATTAATCTCGTTAAGCAGGTTCTCAGGGTCTAACGCTACACCGTTACCTAAAATATTTACAACACCATCACGAAAAATACCCGACGGCAGTAAATGAAGAGCAAATTTACCCTTCTCATTAATTACTGTATGTCCTGCATTACCACCACCCTGGTAACGAACAACTACATCTTTGTCTGATGAAAGAAGGTCAACCATTCTTCCCTTACCTTCATCACCCCAGTTAATTCCTACTACTACGCAATTAGACATACTACTTCCTCCGTTTCTATTGCTATATATCTGTTGTTTCCAACCTTCGTTTAATTCACTTTAACGCACTAGTGCGCTATAAACCTTTTCTATTATAATATCAAAGCGGTCATATGAAAAGAAAAAATTTTGAAAAATAAAACGGCAGTCCCAAGACTACCGTCAAAATGTTATTTCGCTTCAAGAAGTTCAAGAAATTTAGCTTTAAGAAAAGCCCTCCTGTCAACCGAATCTTCATATAATAATTTGGCTTCTTCTCTTAATGTACCCATCTTTTCATTTATATCCCCTATATTATCAGGCATTGACTCAGCGAGTCGATTTCTCACATACTGAGCCACGTAGGGGCTTTTGCCACCACTTGATACAGCGCAGACCACATCCTTTTGCTGATATATGGCAGGAAAAATAAAAGTGCAAAGTTCTACATCATCTACCACGTTAACAGGGATATGTCTTTGGGTGGCCAGCTCACTTATCCGTCTGTTTAAGTCTCTGTCATCTGTTGCCGTAACCACCATTATGTACGCTTTCGCATCAATATCCCCTTCCACAAAGGAGCGTTTGCAATATTCATAGCTTAAACTGATGGCCTCTTCTTCAGCAAAAGGAGATACCAAAGTAACCTTAGCTCCCAGAGAAGATAAAACCTTCACTTTCTTAAGTCCCTCTTCTCCACCACCTATAACAAGTACATCCTTGTCTTTAAGTTCAATCATCATTGGAAAATAAGCCATTTTTTCCCCTTTATTTGATCATCAGATAAGGATGAAGTAAATCGTCATCCTCATTTTTCTTAATTGCTACTCCAAAATTCCTTCTCATTAAATCTTCATTATTAACTATATCATCCGGCGTACCTGCTGATATAAGATGTCCTTTTTCCATAACATAAACCCTGTCGCTGAAAGAAAGACTCTGCTCAATGTCATGACATACCATGACAATACCAACGCCTTCAGATGTAAGTGTATCCATTATCTCATAGAATTCTTTCTGATTAACAAGATCCATATATGTGGTAGGTTCATCAAGAAGAATCATCTTACTGTTTTGAGCAATAACCATGGCAAGAAATGCTTTTTGCCTCTCACCCAGGGAAATCTCTTTAAGATTTCTGTCTTCATAATCCTTCATATGAGTTATTTCCAAAGCCCTGTCAACACATCTGTTATCCTCTGAAGACAGTTTTCTGAAATTACCCAGATACGCATATCTGCCATGTTCAACGAGAGAGCGCACATCTAAGTTGGCACTTTTGACACTCTGAGGAAGATAAGCCACCAGCTTTGCTCTGTTCATGGATGAATAACTTTTTAAGGATTTACCGTCAATTAATATCTCACCTTTATATTTAAGCTGTCCTGCCATCGCCCTAAGAATCGTAGACTTACCGCTTCCATTTCTTCCGATAATGGAATTGATTTCTCCTTCTTTGAAATCAACTTCATCCACGGTAAATGAATCTTTATTATTATATGTTATTGATAAATTCTTAATACTAATCATGTACGCCCAGCCTCTTTCTCTTCTTAATAAGAAGCCAGATTAAGAAAGGTGCACCCATAACACTTAAGAACAAACCACATGGAAGTTCATAAGGATATACAACTGTCCTTCCTATGGTATCGCAGACTGTCATAAATGATGCCCCAATCATGATGCATAAAAGGAGTCCTCCCCTGCTTTTGCCCTGGTAAAAAAGTCTTACAACATTAGGAATTATAAGACCGATAAATCCTATAATACCGCACATACTTACAGCTGCTCCCGAAAGAACAGATGCAATTATCAGCTGAATAGTTCTTGTTAACTTTACATTAACTCCGAGACCTGATGCCACTTCATCTCCGAGAATAACCAGATCAAGCGTTGGTGCATATAATATAGCCACTATTATCGCAACCACAATAAAAGGCACAGCAATATATACTGATGAAGATGTAAGTGCGCCAAAACCACCAATTTGAAATGCCACTCTGTCCGCAACTGTTTCCGGTTTCAGTGAAATAATTACATCTATTAAAGAAAGACATAAAGCGGATATGGCAACTCCCGATAAAACAACAGAAGTTTTGGACATGCCTGTTCCTGCTGACAGGAAATATATAGCAACTGTAACAACCAGTGCTCCCAAAAAAGTAGCAAGAAACTTTCCTCCGAACTGATATGGACAAAGCATCGCATAGATTAACAGTCCAAGTCCGGCGCCGTTATTAATACCCAGCATTCCCGGAGAACACAGAGTATTATTAAGAGTATTCTGAAGTAAATATCCGGCAACAGAAAGAGCCGCACCGGTAGATGCGGCAGCAATTATTCTTGGTATTCTTAATTTAAAAATAATCACATTCTGTGCATTTGTTCCATGGCCAATCAGTGTGTTCAACGTATCTTTAAAAGTTACGGATGAATTACCTAAAAGCAGCGATACTGTCACAATAAATAACAGAGTCACTAAGCAAATGCCAAATAATTTAGTATTCTTTTTCATTATTCCTCATACAGAATTTTATATGCTTCTTCGTAAGACTCTCCCCATCTGTTATTAGGTTTGAGACCAAATAAATCCTTAGATAATAAATAATACCTGTTTTCCTTAACGGCTGTCAAGGATTCCCAAGAAGGGTCTGATTCAAATATCTCATTGAAAGACGCCAGAGCCTTATCTTCATCACCTCTTGGTACTACAAAGATATAATCAGGATCTGCAGCCACGATTGCTTCCATGGATAATTCATTAAAAGCAGAATCATCAGATGCAACATTGGCAAGTCCTAAATTGTTAAAGATTTCTGATGCAAAATAATCGTCTTTTTCTGCTTTACTTTTTGTTGCAGAAACATGTAAAAGAAGATATGTTTTTTCTTCTTCTGTTTCAGGAACTTTCGCTATAACTGAATCAACAGCCTCCTTAACATTTACTACATTTTCTTCATATAAATCATTTCTTCCTGTTATGTCGGTAAATTCTTTCATTACCTCCATATAGTCGTTATAACCATCTATATTGGTATATACAACATCAAGTCCAATATCTTCTGCTGCTTCTCCCAACGCCTTCTGTGCAGGATCTGTTGAAAATACAATCAGTAAATCAGGTTCTAATGCAGTAACTGCTTCCAGGCTTACATGATCCATGTCTCCAAGAGAAACCACATCTTCATTTAAACCTTCTATTTCCAGTGCATCATCTGAAGTTGCAACAAGTGTTCCTCCGGCAAGTATCCAGAGTTCTGCGTTGGACTTGGATAATGCAATTACTCTTTTTTGTTCTGTAATGGTTTCTTCAGCTGCAACGTCCTGGGCATCATCTTCAGCCGTAACAACTTCAGCCGAAACCTCTTCTGATTCCGTGGTTTCAACCACCAAATTATTTTCTTCCACATTCTGTGTACTACCACATCCAACAATGGCTGTCATTGCAATTACACTTCCAAGAGCAATGGCCAATAATTTATTTATTTTCATATGCTTTCCAAATTGCCTCCTTAAATTGTTCTTTGCCCACTCTGTCGATAGTGAACTTAAATCTCTCACTTGGATTGGCATTATCTTCGAAGAACTTAAGAGCTGCATCACAGACTCTGAATAAAGTTTCCTTATCCTTAACAAAAGGAACAATTTCCTCACCCTTATTAATCTTATTTCCGAAGAGTCCTCCAAAACTTAAGAGATAGCCCGGAGTTGTATCATATGCATCAGTAGGGCAGCTGAATGCACAACGTCCGCAATAATTACATAAGTCCTGATTTATTTCAATATTTCCATTATTAACGGTTATTGCTTTTTCTCTACAGACTTTCTCACATACACCGCAGTTGATGCAGGCATCTTTCTTCCATTCAACCTCTACACCGCCTTTAACACCCAGGTCATTTTCTTCTGCCTTAAGACAGTTATTCTGGCATCCGGTAATACCAAATTTAAATTTATGCGGCAGTTCTTTACCGAAATATCTGTCATTTAATTCCTGTGCCAGTTCTTCAGTTTCAATACATCCGTTAGGGCAGACTTCTGAACCCTGGCATGCTGTAATTGTTCTTACTCTGGGACCGCACACACCCGGCTTTGCATCGCCCTTGGCAAGTGCTTCCTTAACTGCATCAATATCTTCAAGTTTAATATATGGAATCTCAATACCCTGTCTTGATGTTAAATGAATATATCCGTGTCCATATTTATTTGCCACCTCTGTAATGGCCACCAGCTGTTTAGCTGAAACCTGACCACCTACAACAGAAAGACGAAGTGAAAAATGATCTTTCTGTCTTTGCTTCATGAATCCACCTTTTTTCAGTGTTGCATAATCAGTTGCCATAGTCTTTCTCCTAATCTCCTACTTTCTGAATATATAATTCATAAGTACCATCTTCATTATCCACAAGTTTCAGAATCTTATGTCCTTCATCTTTTACACTTCTCGGAACATTCTGAACCGGTTCACCATCATTAAGATGAACTTTAAGTATCTGTCCCTCATCAATTTCTTCAAGAGCAACCTTGGTCTTAACAAAAGTTACAGGACATACAACGTCTGTTATATCAACTTCTTCATCGAAATTTATATCTGCCATATTTCCTCCTAAACTATCTCCAAATCTTCCACACGGACTGTTTTGCCATCCTGTGGTCCTTCAATATGAAACGCTCTAAGTACCGGCTCATCTTCTTTTTCCAAAGAAAGAATTAAGTAACTGGCCTTGCTGTCATTGGCAAGTCTCTTATCTTCTTCAGATGGTCTGGAAGGTGTCTCCGGATGTGAGTGCCAGTTTCCAAGAGGTGTAAGGCCTTTTGATCTCATATCCTTAATGGCATTTAACTGGTCTCTCGGATCAATTGTAAAGTGCTCATTGGTATGATCGATATTAGTAAGAAGATATACCTCTTCGATAATCCTTACTCCCTCTTCATCTCTTCCGGCTATAAGGCCGCACGCTTCATCCGGTCTTTCTTTAAGTGCGTGTTCAAGTATTCTGTCATAATCAGTTTTTTTAATAGTAATTCTCATATCTGCTACTTTCCGCTCTTAAGTTCACATACTGCCTGCTGATAATCAATAAGCTTGGTTATTGTAGGTGTATCTGAACATACTGCGCATCCTTTTCCACGAGGTGGAAGTTTAATCTTATGAAATTCCATCTTAAGTGCATCATATGTAAGAAGATATCCCGTTAAAAGTTCACCGGTACCTGTCAAATATTTAATTGCTTCCATTGCCTGAAGTGAACCGATAACACCACCCATGGCGCCAATAACCCCTGCTTCCTTACACGTAGGAACTGCATCCTTTGGTGGTGGCTCTTTGAAGATACATCTGTAACATGGACCTTCTCCCGGAACAACCGTTGTCAGCTGACCTTTGAATCTGATAATTCCGGCATGTGAAAATGGTTTATTAGCCATAACACAAGCATCGTTAATTAAGAATTTAGCCGGGAAATTATCTGTTCCATCAATGACAAAATCATAGTCTTTAATCAGATCCATAATATTATCTGATGTAACAAATTCATGATATGTATTAACCTGTACATCCGGATTAATTGCCTGCATTGTTTCTGAGGCTGACTCAACTTTTAATTTGCCGATATCATTGGTGGTATGTATAACCTGACGCTGAAGATTGGATAAATCAACTTCATCTGCATCAACTATGCCTATGGTTCCCACACCTGCTGCTGCAAGATATAAAGCTGCAGGAGCACCCAGGCCACCTGCACCAATAATTAATACCTTACCGTTTAAAAGTTTCTTTTGTCCTTTTACACCGATTTCTTTTAAGATAATATGTCTTGAATAACGCTCAAGCTGCTCATTGGTAAAAGCCATTATCTTCCGCCTCCCATGAAATATAAGAATTCAACAACATCACCATCTTTTAAAACTGTTTCTTCGAATGTGTCAGAACCTAAGAATTCCTCATTAAGAGATACGGTTACATATAATGGTGATTCCACATCCTCCTGCTCGATAAGCCCTGCAACTGTAAGCCCATCTGACACTTCTTTGTTTTCTCCTGCTACTGTAATTTTCATTTTTTCCTCCCTATGTTTTTTAGTTTTATTTGTTACTTTCTTCAATTGCTGAAAGAAAATCTTCAATTATATCTTTACTGTCTTCAATACCAAGACTAACTCTTATGGTATCATCATAAACACCTGCAGCCTCCATCTCTTCACGATTGGTTCTTGCATAAAGAGTGGATGCCGGATGTATTACCAGTGTTCTTAAATCTCCGATGTTACTTGCTATCATTGAATATTTAAGTGAGTTTATAATCTTATATGCTTTTTCTTTGGAACCGGCTCTGAAATTTAATATTCCTCCGCCATATCCGTTTAATTCTTCATCTACAAACCTGTGACAGGGATGGTCGTCAAGAGTAAGATAACTTACCTTGATTCCTTCCACGCCTGCAAGTGCTTTGGCCAGTTTATCTGCATTGGAACAGATTCGTTCCATCCTAAGTCCCAAAGTATCCATTCCTATGAAACTTAAGAATGCATTCATTGGTGCCATACAGCCTCCAAGATTCTCCCAGAGATCTGTACGAAGTCTTATTAAAAGAGCAAGACTTTTAAACTGTTCAAATTCTTCCAAAGCAGTATGTTTGGTAAAATCCCATTTGAATCTTCCGCCATCTACTATGACGCCTCCAATGGAATTACCACCGCCATTTATATATTTGGATGTGGAATGTATTACCACATCTGCTCCCAGCGAAAGAGGTCTTGCTATATATGGAGTTGCTGTTGTCGAATCAACAAATAATGGAATATTAGCTTCATGTGCGACTTTTGAAACTGTAGGGATATCCAGCACATTGAGAGCCGGATTACTGATAAGTTCACTGAAGATAACTCTTGTTTTATCTGTGATTGTTTCTTTTAGATTACTTTCAGTTAACTCATTTAAGAATATGGTATGAATACCAAGTTTTTCCAGGTCGTGGAACAGATTAATGCTTCCTCCGTAGAGACAGCTGCCGGCGATTATTTCATCACCGCTGTTACAGACTGCCAGTAAAGCTGAAGCAATTGCAGACATTCCACTGCTGGTACAGACTGCTCCGATTCCGCCTTCAATTTCACTTATTCTGCGTTCAAAAGAAGACAGTGTCGGATTACCAATTCTTGAATAAGCATATCCTCTGCTTTTATGCTGAAAGACTTTTTCAAGATCTTCCATATTTTCATATCTGAAAGCACTTACCTGTGATATTGGAGGAAGTATTTCTCCTTCCGCATAGCCCTTGGAAGTAGACCCATGTAATAATTTAGTATTAAATTCCATTGTTATCTCCTTCCTATAACTTATACTCTCTGCCCAACATTTCATACTTACCGACACCGTAAGTATGATAAGGTAATTTCTCCCAGTCTTTAATATCTATTGAATCAAGATATTCTTTTATTCTTTCAAGTTCCTCTTCTTTGTCATTGAACCCTGGAATAACCGGTGTTCTCACATGTATCTTTTTATCCGGAAAATGTTCTTTAAGCGCTTTAATATTCTCCAGAATCAAAGCGTTTGATTTACTCGTATATTCCTGATGCTTATTATCATCAACAGACTTAACATCAAAGAATATTTCATCTAAGTATTCTGCTGCCTCCAGCAGTTTCTTAGTCGGCACATATCCGCATGTCTCAACTGCGGTATTAATTCTTTCTTCTTTCGCTTTCTTCAGAAGACTAACCACTGCCTGCTGATTAAGTGGCTCACCGCCGCTTAATGTAAGCCCGCCTTTTTTATAAAAAACTTCATCATTAAGTACATTCTGAATTACCTCATCCACACTCATCCATTTGCCTTCGATTTCAAGTGCTTTTGAAGGACATACATCGCTCTTTTCATAGCAGGTATTACATATGTCGTAATCGATAACAGGAATGCCTTCTTTATTAAAACTTATTCCGCCCTTTGGGAAAGCATCTTTACATAGTCCGCATACTTTCTCACCCAGGCATCTGGTCTTTCTGAAAATTATCTCTCTTTCTTCTTTTTGCGACTCCGGATTACAGCACCATCTGCACCTCAGAGGACACCCTTTTAGAAACACAGTGGTGCGTATTCCTTCGCCGTCGTGGAGAGAATATTTCTGTATGTTAAAAACCAGCAGTTTTTGGTTTATCGCTGTCATATTGCCTGTTGCTCCGTTCGTGCAATCAAGTCATCCTGCAAATCTTTGGACAGTTCGGTAAAATAAGCGCTGTAACCTGCAATTCTTACCAGAAGATCTTTATATTCCTCAGGATGTTTTTGAGCTTCTCTCATGGTATCAGTATTAATAACATTGAACTGAACATGCCAGAGTTTTAAATCCCTGAATCCTTCAAGGAATTCAACTAACTTTTCTGTACCCTGCTCACCCTTTACACAGCTTGGACTTAATTTAATATTAAGAAGTCTTGCAGCTCTGTAATTATTATTCCAGTTCTTTGTCTTATAATTAGACTGTAATATTGCTGTAGGTCCGTTAATATCTGCACCCTGTGATGCGCTCGAGCCATCAGAAAGTGGTGTATATGCTTTTCTTCCGTTAGGTGTAGCACTTACTACCTTTCCGAAAGGTACATGTGATGTAAATGGAACATATCTTAAATCAATATGTACGCCGAATTCCTTACCATATTTTCTTGCATAATCTCCGGCTTCCTTATCAAGCCTTAATCCTATCTCATCAGCATATGAATCATCATTACCATATGAAGGTGCATTCTTAAGAAGTGCTCTTATAACTTCATATCCTTCAAAGTTATTTACCAAAGCTTCTTTAAGTTCTGCAAAAGTAATCTTCTTATCTTCATAAATTAATTTCTTAATTGCTGAGAGTGAATCAATTACTGTACCAAATCCGATGAATTCAAAATATCCCAAATCGATTCCACCCGGCACATGTTCTGAATGAATATCAACACATGATTCCCGGCTTAACTTTGATAATGCAGAACCAAGAGGCGCTGCAAAATGTCTTGCTCTTAAATGATTAATCTGATACTGCTGACGGAATGCATGTCTGATAAAATTCTTCTGCTGTGCTAAATATGCATTAAAGAAATCATCAAATGTCTCAAAGTTTTCTACCTCACCGGTTTCAAGACCTAATAATTCATCTCCGTATTTCAGCATTTTGCCATTATATAAAGTCATCTCAAGAGCTGCTGCAAAGTTAATATATGCTCCCGGACTTGTATATGTATCCCTGTTCGGCATACGACATTCAGCACATCCCGATACTGCATAATCATATGCTTCCTCGAATAAAGCCCCTTTGGAAAGAAGCAATGGAATTACTTCCTCATCATTTATTATCTTCGGGAATCCCGAACCATCCTTTATTGTTTCTGCCACTTCATATAAGTACTTCTTAGGACTTCTCGTATGAACACGAGCAGCCAGGTCCGGATAATTAAGTGGGAAGTCCCTCTTGGACTTAAGGATTATATATGTAAGGTCATTAGTAGCATCCAGTCCGTCTTTGGTCTGTCCGCCAACTGTAACAGCTTCCCAGTGTGCATAACCTTCATTGAAAGCGCCACCCGTTTCTGACAGATAAAGATCAACGAAAGCAGCCATCTCAACCCATACACACTCAAGTAATTCCTGAGCACGCTCCGGTGTAATCTTACCTTCCTTTAAATCCTTCTCATAAAACGGATACAGATACTGATCCATACGACCGTTTGAAATAATTGTTCCTGTCTTTTGTTCTATTCTTGAAAACATCTGTGTAAACCACTGAGACTGAATTGCCTCATAGAAGTTTTCTGCAGGATTGGCAGGTACCTTGGAACATATCTTTGAAAGAGTAAGAAGTTCTTCTTTTCTCTTTTCATCTGTTTCTTTTTCTGCAAGATTGCGGGCATGTTCTGAATATCTGTCAGCCCAGAGAACAATGGCATCAGACATAATAACCAGCGCTTCAAGAAATGGCTTTTTCTCCATGATGTCATAGGCACTGTCTTCATCCAATTCGGATATTCTCTTAAGAGCATCTTCCTTAATCCAGTTAAAGCCTTTATTTAAAACTATCTCATAATCATGCACCCACTGAATGGATGAACGGAATGATGATGTCTCATTAACAATGAATCTTGATGACGCTTCCTCATCCCTGTTATATGTCAGTCTTCTTGTATCTTCAGGAAGTGAAATTGATAATTCTTCATGATAAGTCTTACCCTTCCAGTAAGGCTCAATCTCATTCTTAACGATCTCTGCATTCTCTTTGGAAATATCAAAAGGAGATGTACTTCTTCCCGGAAGTTTCTCTATATTAATTCCTAATGTATCTCCATCAAGTTCAGGATAAAGAATTCCATATCTTCCTGCCACGCCGCCTCTACCTGCGATGAGTTGTCCATCTTCAATACTGACTGTTGAATTCTCAGCATATTTATATAACGCCTTAGCCCATCTTAATATCAAAGGCTGGCCCTCTGTCTCTTTGAAAGACTGAGTGAAATATAAACCTCTTTCTATATCTATCTGTGGCTTAACACCTCTCACCTTCCCAATAAGCGTTGTAGCTCTGTTGAAATTAACAATATTCTTCTTATTAACAACTCTCTCTTCCTGAGGGGATAATATTCTCTCTGACATTTTATCTTCCTTCTCTCTTAAATGTTATAAGCAAATGGCAATTCCTCATCCTTAAAGAATTCCTGATATATCTTATCTCTTGTTCTGGCAAAATCGCCGCCGGTTCTCTGATAATGACAAATATCATCTACCGGAATAATATCCTTAATCCTTCCCGGTCTTGATGACATAACCACTACTCTCTCCCCCAAGAAAACTGCTTCAGCTATATCATGAGTAATAAGTATCATGGTTATGTTTTCCTGCTTCCATATCTTCTGAAGTTCCTGCTGCATATTAATTCTTGTAATAGCATCCAGGGCTCCGAAAGGCTCATCAAGAAGAAGGATATCAGGCTGATTGGCCAACGCCCTTGCTATGGCAACTCTCTGTGCCATACCACCTGATAACTGTGAAGGATATGAATTGGAGAAATTCTCAAGCCCTACCAGTTTAAGATATTTTTCCACTATTGAATCTTTATCCTTTATCTTGGTATCCAGAGCAAGTTTAATATTCTGTGATACGGTAAGCCATGGAAGAAGTCTGTGATCCTGGAACACAAAGCCGATTTTTCTCGACGGTTTTGTTACAGATTCCCCTTTTACCAGCACTTCTCCTGAAGTAGCTGTTTCAAGACCACCAATTATTCTGATTAATGTGCTCTTACCGCAACCGCTGACTCCGATAATGGAAAGGAACTCTCCTTCTTTCACATCCAGACATACATTATCAAGCGCCTGAACATTATCGAAAAACTTATCCAGATTTGAAATCTCTACTACTTTATTTGTATCTCTTATAGTCATCTTATACGCTCCACTTCATAAAACGTTTGGACACTGTTTTAAGTATGTCATCCATAACTTTACCTACAATACCAATAAGAAGCATTGCAAGTATTACATCATCCGCTCTCGACATACTTCTACCGTTGGATAACATATAACCAACACCTTTGGTTGCCGCAATCATTTCTGCCGCAACAACGCACACCCATGCGTTACCGAGTCCAACTCTTATTCCGGTAAGTATGGCAGGAAGAGCACCCGGTATAATCACACGCCATACCAGTCTCCACTTGCTTATCTCATATACTTTACCTAATTCCAGATATTTCTTATCTATATTATGAATACCATCTACGGTATTTAAAATAATTGGGAAAAATGCGCCGTAGAAAATAATATATAACTTGGAGCTTTCTCCAATTCCAAACCAGAGGATTGCCAGCGGGATCCATGCAATAGGAGGAATCGGTTTAAGTATCTGAAGTACAAGTTCAGTAAATCTTTCGAAATACTTATTAAGACCTATAAATACTCCAAGAACAAGCGCTGCTACAGCAGCTATGGCGAAACCTTCCAATACTCTTATGAAACTGACTGAAATATGTTTCCACAAAACACCTTTTTGGATTTTCTCCCATGCATCCTTCAGAATTACCTCCGGCGCCGGCATATTATATGCTTGTACATTACCGTAATGGCATATATATTCCCATATAAGAATTATTAATATAGGTAAGGCTACGTATAATAAGCCCTGTCCCAGATAATAAAGCCATGAGACTTTCTTTTTTTCAACAACTGTTTTACTCATTTCGTTATCCACAATAAACTTAGAAGAAGCGACAAGAATATCTGCCGCTTCTTCTTGTTTATCTTATATCTTTCTTATTAATTAATATCCTGCTTCCTCAAGATACTGTGTATTAATGAACTCACCACCATCTACAGGGTTAGCAATGATTCCTGCTTCATATGCATAATCAGCAACTGTTGTAATCTCATCAATATCATCCTGTGTAAGTGATACTGAGAAGTCGAAGTTACCAAGAATCTTTACCATCTCTTCTTCAGATACGTTATATCTTTCGGCAAGAATCTTAGCTGCATCTTCAGGATTCTCCTTAATATACTGAGCACCTCTGTCTGTAGCCTTAATAAATGCTTCAATTAATTCTGGATTCTCACTTGCAAAATCACTAACTGAATATAATACCATGTTGCTCTTCTTGATTCCTGTACCATCGATAAGTACACGAGCTGTACCATCTTCTGTGAGTTTTGTAATGAACTGTTCCCAGATAACGATTGCATCAACATCACCATTTGCAAGAGCAGCCGGGCTGTCAGCAGCACCTAAGTTAACGCTCTCGATATCATCAAATGTAAGTTCTGCTTCATCAAGTACAAGTGCAAGAAGATGCTGTGCATAAGAACCGAATGCATATGCAACCTGCTTACCTTCAAGATCCTTGATATCATCAATATCTGAATCAGCTGCAACTAATACTGCAAGTGAACGCTCACCTGTTGATACACCGGATACAACCTGAATATCCTGTCCTGATGATCTTGCAATGATTGCAGGAAGGTCAGCCATGAATCCTACATCTCCTTCACCGGCTGCAACTGCTTCATTTACAAGTGGACCTGATGCAAATTCTGTCCATGTGTATTCAGCACCGATTGCTTCGAACTCTTCATCAAAGTAACCTAAGTCATAAGCTACGTTGATTGGTGAATACAATGGATAAGACTGAGCAGCAACTCTGAGGACTTTTCCTTCTGCAGAAACTTCAACTTCTTCTGCCACTTCATCTACAGCTTCCTCAACTGCCTCTTCCACAACTTCATCTACAGCGTCTTCTACAACGTCTGCAGAACCTGACTGGCATGCGCTTAAAGCAACTACTCCAAGTGATGCTGCAAGTAAAACTGATAATAATTTCTTTTTCATTTCATTTTTCCTCTCAATTCACAATTTTTTATAACAATCTTTAATACTTCTTAACATTCAAATCTATGTTCAACACCTTATTAAACCGCCTGCTGAATTAAACTTCATTTCCAACCTCCTAACTATTTTTCAACTTTCTTTGATTTACAAGTGCAAGTATACAATACATTTTTCATTTCGAAAAATACTTCGTCTCTATACCTGGTTATAAAGTTTTTTTATAACTATGCGATATCGAGTTGGAAAAATATTGCAATCGAGTAGGGGGCCCCTACTCGATGTACGTTAGGTGCAAATGCAGATTAGCATGTTTACACATGCTATATGCAACAGCAAATTATACCTTAGCACACAAGTGTGCACGGTCTATTTTGCTGTTACATATACTTGCAAGCAAGTCTGCACTTGCACCCTCTTCGCACAAAAAAACAGCGCCCTGTTAGGGCGCTGCCTCTTTATACTTATTAACGCAAGTCTTTATGCTCTTCTTTTTCTTTCAAATACTACTACAGCCATTGCAGCGAATGAAACAATTGCAACTACCATTACAGGTACAATTGGGAATGTTTCAGCAGTCTTTGGAACTGTATCTACAGTTGTTGCTGCCGGTGCACTTGAGCCGCCACCATTAGTATTTGTGTTTGTATTGCTAGGTGTTACAGGAACTGTCTTTGTATGTGCCTGAGCAATAGCAAATGTTGAAAAGCTCTTAATTCTAAATGTTGCTGTATGATTAGCTTCATCATAACTGATTGGTCTGATTGTCTCGAAGTCCTCACCATCGCCAATGTTATGTACAAGTACTACTCTGCTTACATCAACGTCATCAGCGAACTTCATTGTGACATCTGAATAACCATCTCCAAGACTATGTATTGCCAGAGTCCAGGTTTCATTTTCCTTGTCAGCCTCTTCAGCACTGTTTGCTTTATAAACTACCTGGTTAAGATCAATAGCAAGGTATGCATCATCGCCACCAATAATATCTACTTCTTCCTCACCAGCTGCAGTCACGAAATCTGCCTTCTTATCTGCAGAAGGAGATGCATTTGAAATACTTAAATCAGCATTACCATATCGATAATCACCACCTGCTGCAACTGTTGCCTTAACATCAGATATGCCTGTTGCTGAAGCTAAAACTTTGTTTTCTACCGGAATAGCTGTACCTCCGATATGGAAGTTGCCCTTGCCTACTGTAAATTTAAAAGCACCAGTAAGATAATTCACAGCTTCGAACTGTGAGCCAGAAAGATTAAATGACTTAACCTGATATCCCGGTTCCGGATCAATAAACATAGTTACCTTTGCACCTGCCGGAACGAACATACTTCCATAAAATTTTCCTTCAGCATTAGTTGATCTTACCTTATAATCGCCAACATATGGGCATTTATTATCATTAATATCAGTGTTGTTCCACTTTTGTCCATTATATTCTATTTCATAAATACCCATAGTTGCATGGTCAACATATGCATCACCCGATGCATTTGAAGGATCATTAGACCATAAGAAGTTACCAACCTTACATTCTTCTTCAGTTATTGGTCTTACAGCCGCTTCAACTTCATAAACTTCTACTTCTCTGTTATCAACAGTACTTAAAGTTGCTGCAGGTACCTTAATGACACTATAAATCATCTGTCCACCGAAATTTGCAAAGTACTGGTCCATAGATGAAGCAGGAGTAATTAACTGATTGCTGTAATCTACATTGTTTACCCTGATTGCATCAATTGTTTCGCTCCACTGAGTAGCAACAACAATATATCTGTCTCCCTGACCAGGTTCAACACCATCTACAGTAAAGTTTAAATATCGCTGACGTTCCTGGTCTTCATAACCTTGGTACCAGCTGTCAGTCCAATCAGGTGTACCAATAATATTTACATTAAGTCCACCTCTTCTATGGTCACCTTGAGGTACACCCTTCCATGTTTCGTTGAAATCAAAAGTAGTAGCGCCATTATAGTCATCTACCATAGGAACGCCTGTCCAAACATCAGCACCATTACCACATCCTGCTAAATGAATAACAGCATCTGCACGTGGTCCACTTGGCTGATTGTCTTCGCCATCTTCGCCGCCTGGCTGTTTGTTAGGATCGCCAACAACAATATCAATTACAATACTTTCAGGGCATGTTAAATAAATCAACTGTCCGTCTTCTGAATCAAGCGTAAGAATCTGAGCCACATTTCCTTCAAGATTTTCTCCTGTAATAGAAGCAGATGCTAAACCTTTTCCAGCAGATTGTACTTTAACAACAATATGATGCGTACCAGCAGGTATATTCGATACCTGATTTTCTACTGTATAATTATTATCTGCATTAATTCCTGCTACAGCTGCACTTATCTGCTGTCCATCTAAATCCAAGAATTGAACTTCAATATTGGCATTATTAAACTCAATTCCCTCTGTTTTAGACATCGAAATAGTAAGAGTTCCTGCAGTTTGAGCTGGCTCACTAGCCATTGCAGTCATTGGCATCATACCAACTGTCATCAGAAAAGCTAATGAAGCGCTCATCACTTTTCTTAAGAATCTTTTTGTACGATTCATAAAATTACATCTCCTTTTTTCAGATTTTTATATCGTATTACTTTAAACAACAAAAATACACAATAATTGTACCCCCAACAATACATTTATGTCAACAAAAAAGGCACCGGTTTACCCGATGCCTATGTAACTTTATTAAGTTATTGTAAATACTACATTCTACGTCTCTTAACAACTACTGTTGCCATTGTTCCAAGAGAGATTACTGAAAGCATTAACAGTAATGCTACAGGGAATGTTTCTGCAGTCTTTGGAACTGTATCTACAGTTGTTGCTGCAGGAGCACCTGAGCCACCACCATTAGTATTTGTATTTGTGTTTGTATTTGTGTTTGTATTGCTAGGTGTCACAGGAACTGTCTTGGTATGTGCCTTAGCAATAGCGAATGTTGAAAAGCTCTTAATCTTGAACGTAGCTGTGTGCTTAGCTGCATCAAAAGACTCAGGTCTGATAAGTTCATAATCCTCACCATCACCAATGTTATGCACAAGTGCTACAGTACTTACATCTGTATCTGCATCAAATGTAATAGTTACAAGCACATATCCGTCACCAAGATCATGGATTGCATCAATCCACTGATCGTTAATCTTGTCCGGATCATCACTACCGTTTGCCTTGTAAACTATCTGATTAAGGTCGATAGAAAGATATGACTTGCCATCAACAATATCTGCATCTAGCTTAGAAGCCTGAGTTGTAAACTCTGAAACCTTTGCTGCTGAAGGATTTGCATCACTGATAGTAAGTTCAGCAGAACCGTACTTGAAGTCTCCACCGGCTGTTAAGTCTTCCAACTTAGCCCCGCCAATCTTTGTTGCATTTGCTGCAACTTCATTTGTTACTTCAATTGTCTCACCACCGATGTGGAAATTACCTCTACCAATTGTAAATGTAACGATACCTACTTCATCGGAATTAAATTCGAAATTACCGCCTGAAACATTAAATGACTTAACCTGATAACCAGGATCAGGAGTAATGCTCATTGTAACTTTTGCAAGATACGGAACAAACATTTCACCAAAGCTTACGCCGGTTTCAACGTTTACCGAGCCACTACCCTCATACGAACCCACATAAGGACAACGTCCATTTTCAATATCTTCTAAAGAAAACTCTTGTCCATCATACTCAAGGCTCAAAAGAGCAATATTAGAGTTACCTATATATGCATCCGGAGATGGACAGTTCACATCATTAGACCATAAGAAGTTACCGATTCTACATTCGCTCTCAAGCAATGGTCGCATATCAACATAAACATAATATTCTTCATCTGATGTAGCATTAACTGTCAATTCGTTGAATATTAACTGACCACCAAAATGATTCATATAGTTAAGCATTGTATCAGATACATCGATTAATTGTGTTTTGTCAAAATCCCCAAGCACATTTCCGGCACTATCTTTCACAATAACTCTCTCTATTTGCTTATCCCAGTTCGAAGCAACGATAATTTTACGTGTTCCTTCTCCCTTTTTGCCGTTTATATAAAATGAAAGCATACGATCATCTCGCGGTCCCTGAGTTACCCAACCGGAGTTATCTTCGTTAGGATATCTTGATCCAAATTCCTGAGCTTGATAATCTCTGTACCAGGAATCAGTCCATGTATCTTCGCCATTAATTATATTAACACGAACACCGTCTCTATATTCTCCATCTTCCATTCGTCCTTTGTACATATCATCGTAAGATATAGGAAGATAATAGCTGTGGCTTTCATCTTGGTACTTCCAAGCATCAACCACTATCCTTTCACCTTCCGGCACGGTCCATGAACCTGTTGTAGCAGGACCTGCGATTTTAATCAATGTTTCCGGTCCACTTGGTCCAGGCTGTCCGCCACCACCGGCTTGATGTGTACCTCTTGGTTCAACAACCAATGCTATTACTTTTCCATTTGGAAATGAATTTCCTAAAGAAGCATTTCCAGAATCATCAATTGCAAGAACCATATTGTAACCATCATTCTGAGATTCACAATATATGTCCATAGTTTCACGGTTAATATTGCTAAAATTAATAACAGCATTACTTGCAACTTCAACCTGACCACTTACAGCAGTTCCTGCTATAGTTGCTGTAACATTAGTACCACCAACAGTCCATGTACCTGCGCCAAAGTCAACAGTGTAATTCTGCTGTGCCGGCGGATTACTACCACCACCTTGACTTGCTGTACCAAATCTCACTGCTATTTCCAAAGTCTGCGTATTGGTAATATTATAGGAAACACCGGCTTTAAGATTATTAATCTGTGCTGCTCGATCTGTAGCATTTTCACTAATCAGCTGCTGACCAGCAATCATGATTGAAATAGAGTCAACACCTTTATCTGCATCCTGAAGAGTCACCAAAACACTATTTGCATTTTCAGGAACAATTTCTTCTATATGATTTTGCACCAAAGCACTTGTACTGGATACAGTAACTAAATTTCCAATCGGGGCTCCCTGAGCATCGCGAAATTGCACCTGAACGTTAGCACTTTGATTCTCACCAAATGTTCCACTAATAGCATCTACTTCAATAAAGTATCCACCCTGAGCAACAGCTTCTACTTCCACCGGCTTTACCATACCTACAAAAGGTATCAGTGTTACCACCATAATCAGAGCCAGCATCACGCTGAGTATTTTTCTCCAATTCTTTTTCATTTATATCTCCCTTCCCTTTAATCTTTTTTTAGTCTGCATAATAATACCCACACTATGCTTTATTTATAGCATTTTTTCCAATTATTTTTTTTGTTGTTTTCCACCTTGTCATTGACTAAGTGGGAAAAATCAGGTTATTTATATAATAATAAATATAATTAGTGTAAGTGCCTTAGTTATTCCCCAAAGGAGAATATATTTTAATGAAATTTCATGATTTACTAAAGCAATATATGGATAGAATTCCGTGCACATCAAGGGAACTTGCTGAAATCAGCCAGTTGTCTGATGCTACACTTAGCAGATATCGTTCAGGAGCTCGTACTCCTGATGCAGAGAGCCAGGAACTTGAAAACCTGATCAAGGGTCTTGTTGCCCTTTCTAAGAATAAATCTGGGAAAGATGAGCCTCTCACGTACGAAGATATCAAAACCGCATTTACCCAGGCTCTTCCTATTTCCGGCGTAAATAAGGACCTTTATGCATCAAGACTTTCTCTTCTTGCCAAAGTCCTTAATATCAGCAACCTTCAACTGGCCCAAAAGACCGGTTACGACCCTTCATTTATCTCAAGAGTATTGTCAACTGAAAGAATCCCTGCTGATTACGATTCATTTACCCGTAACATAAGCGACTATGCTGCGGAAGTATGTAAGAGCGCGGAATTAAAGGACGCCCTTGCTACTCTTATCTCAGTTTCAACTCCGGAACTTGAAGATATCAAGCAAAGAAGCAACGCAATATATGGGTATTTACTCAGCCGGTCAATACCAAATGATGGAAAAGGCGGAGCGACAGACAATGAGACAGCCCTTAAGAATTACCTGTCAAAACTCGATGAATTTGACTTAAACGACTACTCAAAGAAAATTCATTTTGACAAAATCAAAGCCATCTCAACTCCTATCAAACCATCAGGCAGCAAACACTTCCACGGTGTCGAAGGTATGAAACAGGCAGAACTTTCATTTCTTCGTAAGACTGTTTTGTCCTCTTCCACAGATGACATATGGCAATATTCCAATCTTCCGTTGGATGAGCTCGCAAGCGATCCTAAATTTTCCAAGAACTGGATGTTTGGCCTGGCAATGGTTTTGAAAAAGGGAATCAGAATCAACATAATCCACGATCTCAATCGTCCTTTCAGCGAAATGATGATTGGTTTGGAGAACTGGATTCCACTTTATATGACAGGCCTGATTACTCCTTATTATCTTAAGGAAGAACCGGAATCGGATTTTCAGCATCTTATCAGAGTATCAGGTGATGTCTGCTTAATTGGAGAATGTACCAATAAGGATTTATCCACCGCTTTCTTCTACTTAAGTTCGAGTAAAGACGAAATGGATGGCGCCATCAAACGCCAGAAATCACTTTTCTCTAAGGCGTTGCCACTTGTGGACATTTATTTTGAAGAAAGAGAAAATGAATATGCAGTTTTCTGCAAAGAAGAAGCCGAAGAGCTCAAGAAGAGAACAGGCGAGGCGCCTGAAGACCTTCCGGATAACAAGAATCTTTTCACGAACATCACAATAACAAGATATGGAAACAGGACAGTAGTTATTTCCAAATCCAATGCTCCTGAAGTTCACTTCGTAATTAAACATCCAAGATTAAGAGATTCAATCCTGGCTCTTTACGAATAGTCTGATACGAATAATCATATACGAACAAAACACAAAGCAGAGACCTTACGGTCTCTGTTTTTATGTTCAAACAAAAACAGCGATCATCATGCATGACCGCTGTTTTAAAATAAACTTACACATTTACATTCATTATCATAACAGGCTTACCCAGACTTCTTACCATATGCGCTGAATAACCCGTACTTCCATAAAATGCATCCACTTCGCTATAATCTATTTCCGTGGTTATGGCAACATTTATATCAAGTCCATATTTACTCAAAACCCCGGCAAGCGAATCATATAAGCCCTTGTCTATTGTCTTAAGCTCATCTACCTCACCGGATAATCTGAATATACACGCTACGCTATCGCTTAAATCCATCACCTTAAGGGCATCCTCAATTTTCTGAACAGCCTTCATGCCCTCTTTAAGTAAAACTGCAATATTAACTTCAAAGAGCAGTACCTTCGGTCCATTCTTAACCACATCGCCCTTATTCAGCGGTTCGCATACCCTGACTTTATTTTCCCAGAACTCTTTTGATAATCCTGAAAGCTCACTTAGCGTATCTACATAAAGCTTACCCATGCCCTCAGAGTCTACCAGTATCTCATCTGCATATACATTGGCAGGCTCCTCAATTAAAACCTCCAATGCCGCAATAGCCTTATCCTTGTCATCCACAGGTGGCTCAATTCCATCCGGTGATAAATAAATAAGTTTGGAAGTATAATTCTTAAGATTATTTGTACAGAAATAATCCTGAATATTGTAACTTAAATTGAACTGATCATAAGGATTTTGTACAATAATGGTCTCCGGATAACGCTCAGCATAATTATATTCTTCCAGTGTCACAACATTAACATCAAAAGGCAGATATGCGCTGTCGCACCTTACGCTTTCACCTTCCACAGTTCCGCTGTTAATCTCATCTAGCTTATATGGCGCACACATCACATATACATTCTTCCTTCCATCCGCCGCATAAGAATAATACATTTTAAGTGCATTATCCCACCATTCATGCCTGCAAAGAATAAAGAGAACATCCTCTTTCTTATTAACCAGATAATCCTCGATAAAGACCATAATGGAGTCCCCAAGACCTGTCATGGCACTAAGCGCCTCCACAGAAGGCTCGCTGTGACAGATAAATATCTTCTCGCAGTAATCCTCTAATTTGGGAATTATATCCGTACCCACCATATAATTCTCAATAAGATTACCAAGGGCTATGGCAAGAGACTGACAGCCTTCCAAAGCCTGCCTCAGTGTCTCAACATTTCCGCTTTGAATTATCACATTAAGTAACTTCTGCGTCTTATCAAGCGTTCCGGTAAGTGTACGAATCTGCTCTTTTATATCGCCTTTCCTTGGCGCTGTAACCTCCGATGCATTCGGAAAAGTATATCTGTAAGGGTTGGTTTCTATATGCTTTTTAAGCATGGCCTCCTGATCCTTATAAACAGGATACTCATGGACACCGCCGCCCTTAACGATTCGCATATAATCACCGTACTCTACCTTAAGTACCTCTTCATATCTTGCTGGCACATAAATCTGCGTATTTTCAAAAGGCACCAGTACCCTGTTATCATACAAAGCCTTCTCGTACTTATGATTATGATGACTCACCCAGTAAGGCATCAAAGATACATACTTGGCATCCTTTGTTGGATAAAGGCTGTATAATTTCTCACTTAAAAGCAGCAATTCTCTTTTAAGATTCTTTTTATATTCCAAAGACACATGATTGTCTTTTTCTATCTTCCTGATTACCTCTTTAGCATCATCACTTTTCTCAAGTCCGGAATTAATATATGTCATGGCCGCTGCAATATCCAGAAGTTTTGAGCGCCTTGCCTCTTCCTCTTCTTCATCATCAGCTAAAGCATCCAATGGAAAAATATCCACCCCCACAGTATAAGGGCAATTGTAAAACTCCTTCAGATGCACCTCTCCATATGACACCTTATTGCCATTTGTAATTCTTCCAAGCATCTGCTCATATTCTTCTTCTTTTTGAAGACTTAAAACATAATACTTATCAGGAAGTTCATCCTTTGCAACTTCGAAGAACCTGATCCAGTCATCACGAAGCATACAGATATCAAGGTCATCATCCCATGGAATATAACCTTTATGACGTATAGCACCAAGAAGGGTTCCATTATCTGCATACCATGGAATATTGTGGCGAACACATATCTTGTCAATCTCCGCAAGCACACGAAGCTGACAGGCCCAGTATCTCTTCATCATGGTTGAGATATAGAATCCTTCCCGGATTTCATCTGCTAAATATAATGGATCAAAATCCATATTTGAATATATTGATTTATTTATATCCATAGATTATTTAATGATTTTGAAATAATTCTTTCTGTAATCGATAAGTCCTTCATCTTTCATTCTTCCAAGTTCCTTGGAAAGAGCAGTTCTTTCAAGGTCAAGGTAGTCAGCCATTTCCTGTCTGTCAAAAGGAATCAGGAATTCAGAATCACCAGCCTGCTCAGAAGAGATTGTAAGATAAATCATGATACGCTCTCTTGCACTCTTTGATGATGTAAGAATATTTGTAGTAAGAAGTTTGTTGCTGTCTGTTGCAACAGCCCCAAGCATTGCAATAAGAAGTTTGGTCTGCCATGAAGCCTTGGATGGTTTCATAAGTACATCCGCATTGATTGAAATAACATCAACATTAGTTGTTGCTTCCACACTTGCAGGAGCCACTTCATCTGTAAATAAAGCATATGAACTGCCTGCGATATCGCCCTCTGAAAGAAGGCTTAATACATGATCATTACCCCAAGCATCAGTACTTACAACAATAGCGCTACCATTTAATATAATAAAAATCTCCTTAGGAGCAGCGCCCTGTTTAATAACAAGTTTGCCTTTCTTAACTGACTTCTTTGTAATACCAAGAGCCTTTACAGCCTCTTCAGCCTCCTTGTCAGTCATTTCCTCAAAAAGCGCCAGTTTCTTTAATTCATTAACATCCATAACATAACCTCCTTAATAAAAGTTTCGTTGTTATAACCACATAATTATTATAATTCATATCTTATCTTTTAACAAGAAAGAATAAAAGAAAAAGCAGATAAACTCAACCTGAATTTATCTGCTCATAATCATATATCAAATCCGATTTTATTTATCAGTTTCAGCCACTTCGTTTTCTTCTTCTGCAGCCTGCGCCTTCTCCATCATTTCCTCAACTATCTCATCTTTTCTCTCCTGCTGCATCAGCGTAACATCCAGATGATTATATGCAAAGCTGATTCCATTCTCGGCAAACCTCTTAAGAAGTGCCTGCCTAACCTCTGAACATGCAAAGTAATTATCCTCAGGTGTATTGGTCTCAAGGAAACATGTTAAGTCAACAGTACTTGGATTAAGTGCCACATTAACAAACATAGGCTTATTCTTATCAAGTCTTCTGTCTATTGTACGAGGATTGGCAAGTATCTCTTCTCTGATAAGGTCCTGCGCCAACAGAAGTTTCTCTTCATCGGCCGCCTGTTCATAAGAAATTGAAACAGTAAGCGGATATCTGTTATGAGAATCCTGCATTGTCAGGTTTCTAATTGTACTATTATCCAAAACCGAGTTAGGAATAATACATTCAGCATTATCTGCAATATTGGCTATGGTGGTATGTCTTAAGGTCATATTTTTAACATAACCTGTGATGGTCTCACCACCTGCACTAATCTGTATTCTGTCACCTACTTCAAATGGCTTAAATATGGTAATGATAAAACCATGCACGATATTACTTAAACCTTCCTGGAATACAAAACCGAGGATTACCACAATAAGTGAAGAAGACATGAGAATTGTATTAGAGAAATTCTGCATGAACTCTGACATGCTGGCTATCTTAAACAAAACAGCTATTGTAATTAAAGCCTGAATAACACTCTTCGTGAAAGAAGCCTTAATATTTGTACCACGTTTCTTCTTGTATTTACCGGCTATAAAGTCGATGATTTTGATTAAAATATAGCCAATGGCCAGATACATAATGGCCAGAATTATTTTATTTTCAAGTAAATCTTTAACTAAATCCCAATCCAACTTTTATTCACCTTCTTTATTCGTAGCCTGAGGATCCGCATTCTGAGCAGCCGTGTTCCGGGCAGCCGCACCGGCCGGATTCTGCTCACCATTGCCTGCAGCCGCAGCCTGCATAGCCCTTAACTTCGCTTCCTCATACTTCTTCATTTCTTCTTTATCGATACACTCACCGATTTCCATTCTAACTTCATACTTGTATGGCAGCATAGGTTCATCGTAATAATAACCCTGAATCATGTCGCAGTGAACATCTTTGAGAAGTTGAACCTGTTCGGCTTTCTCAACGCCTTCCGCAACAGTCTTCATGCCAAGTTTTCTAGCAAGATTAATGGTCTCTGAAATAACCTTATCGCCTCTGTCTTTATTTTCTCCTCTGAAGAAATCAGCGTCGATTTTAAGCACGTCAAGCGGCATATCCTTAAGAGAGTTAAGGGATGAATAACCTGCACCGAAGTCATCCATGGAAACCATAAAGCCATATTCCTTAAGAGTTGTAATTGTCTTAATCAGTGCTTTCTTATCGTCAAAGAACGCACTCTCGGTAAGTTCAATTTCGATAAATCTTCTGTCGGCACCGGCCGCATCAACCATATCTCTTATCTGCTCAGCCAAATCATCTTCGATGAAATGAGCTCTTGAAATATTAACGGATACAGGAACTATATCAAGGCCCATATCTTTCCATTTCTTCTGATCTCTCGCCACATGAGTTACCATGTAATGGTCAATCTCTTTGATAAATCCGTTATTCTCAAAAATCGGAATAAATCTTCCCGGTGCAAGGAATCCGAGGTTAGGTGAATTCCATCTGATAAGCGCCTCTGCACCTTCAAGTTTCTTGTTCTCCGGATTGTACTTAGGCTGGTAAAAAACAACGAATTCTTCGTTCTCGATTGCCTGACGCTGATTCTCCTGAACCTTGTCTTTCCATCTCTGTTCCTCAACGAGTTCAACATCGAAATATGCAATGCCCGAAGCCTCTGTATCTTCCAAAGAAGTTCTTGCCGCGCACGCATTATTGTATTCTGCATTAAGGTCAACGAATCTGCGCCTGGTGATTTTGCCCTTGTCATTCTTTTTAACTTCGATGAAATCAACGCCTATCTGGAAGTTAAAATCATGCTCATCATCAATACTCTTAAGTCTGTTGATTAAAACCTTAAGACGGTTATCAAGTTCCTGCTTGTCATCTGCTTTTAACAAAAGTGCAAAATGCGAAGGTGTGCAGTGGGAAATTAATTCCTTCTTTCCAATACTTGCTTCAATGAGATTATATACTCTTCGAAGCATCAGTTCGCCCTCATCTACCGAATGGCATACACAGAAGGTACGATATTTTACAAATACAAGATTAACAACAGCATAAGCATTCTTATATTTTCTCTTAACAAGCGGCTCGCCTCTATACAAAAACCACATCCAGTTTTTCTCTCTGGTAATGATATCCGTAAAGAAAAGCTTCATGGTATTATGCTGTCTGTGAATGCTTATCACAAAGTTGATTACAAGCACAATGAAAAGTATTCCACCGCCCATTAATACAACCATTGCAAAACCACCGGCTAAGAACATATCCCTAAGGTTATAACTTACATAGCATTTTGCCACAAATCTCTGGGAGTTGTTATTAATTCCGATTGCCACCCAGATAGGGAAACTGATCATCTTGGCAGTATCAATATCCAAAGTGGATTCTATTTCTTCCGGAAGATACTCACTTTCATCAGTCAGTGAAAATTCCCTGAATGTCATATCGTTAACCAGCAATTCCCCACTCGTAAGATTATCAGCAACCTTTCTCGGATCTATTTCCAGTTCATGATCATCATTTAAGAAAATATAATCTTCCTTCGAATCGGCATAAAGTCTGTATTTAATTCCATAGGCTTCTTTAACTGCAAGAAGTTTGTGGCTTAAAGTATTTTCACCATGTTCATATATTACTCCGCCTCTGGAATCAGTTATTACATAACTCTCTCCATTAGGTCCCAAAAGCTCAAGCGCCTCTTCCGTCGGCATCTCAGAATTATTATATATTTCAACTATCTCAGCGACACGCTCTACCTCTGCCACCACTTTGGCGTTCATTACATACTGAGACATAATATCCGTAAATGCAAATACAATTATTACCATTCCCAGATATGCAAGCGCAAGAAAGATAATGCCTATCCAGCCATTATTTCTTCTAAAGGCTTTGAATCTTTTTCGATTTTGTTTTTTAACCTTACTCATTCCTGCCTCCAAACTTAAGGAGCAATCCCCATTACACCTTAGCTTCGTAAGATGTTACACCAAGTATAGTCTCTCCATCAATCTGAAGAGGTCTAGGACCGTCAAATTCAACCTTAATATCCTTACCTTCAATTACTGTTACGCATTTCTTATATACATGCTCGCCCTTAAAAATACTCGGGAAAGCCATAAGTGTTCTGATTCTGCCCCAGCCGCCGAAGACCATTACGGAGATGATTTTGTCATCGGATAGTCTCTTCTGATTAGGAGCCGGAATCATTCCGCCGCCATAATATTTGCCATTCATGGTTGGCGCAATCCACACCTTCTTAAAATTATATTCCTTACCATCCACAGTAACCTTGGCATTAGTCGCCTTATAATGGAATAAAAGGCCCTTAATTGCTATCGAAGTATAATTAATATCCTTCTCGCCCTTCTCCCTGTACTGGTCGCCAACCTCGCAACAGTAACCATCAACTCCATAACCTACACCATTTAAGAAAGTATAAGTCTTGCCCTTGACTTCCACAGTCGGAAGATTCTTTATATACTGCTCAACTCTTACAGGAATCGGATTCTCCAGGTCCCCAATCTCTCTGTAAAAATCATTGCCGCTTCCACATGGATAAAAATAAATATTATTCTTATAATCCACATCTTTGGTATCATTGGCAAATCTTGATATGGTACCATCGCCACCACATACGACTACTTCGTCATCAGCCTCAAGACCTGACAAATATGCCTTCACATCTTCAATCTTGGTAATATCTTCGTAAACATACTCCCCCTGAAGATATTCCTCCACTTTTTTAGCCTGTTCACCGCCCTTTCCGTTGTTGGCCAGGTTGTTAAAAAGAATAAATACACGACTCATTATCCCAATCTCCTTATTAGAAAAATACACTCCTTAATTATATCAGCAATAACACATAAAAATCAAATAATGTACAATAAAATACCGCCTGTAATTTAAATCTTACAAGCGGTATTCGTTGCTATAAATTTTAATGCAGATTATTTAGTTTCTCTTTTTCTTCTGAATGCCACCACTGACACACCTGTTATAAGTGAAAGTGCCATTGCAATTAAAGCAGGATAAACATTCATGTCATCACCGGTCTTAACATTAATACTGTTAGTTATTGAACCGGTTGGTGTTGCAGGTGTTGCTGCAGGGGTTGCTGCTGGTGCAGGAGCCGGAGCAGGTGCAGGCTGTACATTAGAGGATGTTGCAATTAAAGCTACATGCTCAGCAATTTCATCCTTAACAACCTTACATGTCTTGGACTCTCCTACAGTTACATTATATCCTGCAGGTACCTTTGTTACTGTAATCTTATAATCACCAGGAGTTAATCCTGAAGTCAGATCATAAGTCTTTCCATCAGCACCTGTATAAGTTGTAATATTACCATTCTTATCTGTTATTGCAGTAATCTTGGTTGAACCATCCGGGAACTTAACTCCTTCAGGTGCCTCAACTACTACTGTAGCATCAGGTACTTCTCTCTTTGTACCTTCTTCTAATACCTTAATCTTAAGACCACCGGTAGAAGAAACTATCTTGGCAATATGTCTTCCCTGGCCATTTTCAGGTACTGTTACATCACCAACTTCTCCTGTATCAACATCATATCCCTTAGGAACAGACTTAATCTTAATCTTATATGTTCCAGCCGGTACATCGATAGGTGTATTGCCATTTGCATCTACAATCTCACCATCTCCGTTTGTCTTATAAGTCTTTGTTGTTCCATCCGGAGCAGTAACCTCAACTTCTGCATCCGGTACAGGTCTGCCTGTCTTCTTCTCTTCAACATGAACAGAGAGTTTACCGGTTACCTGGATTGGGTCGTTTTTAATGAGAATTACATCATTAGTTGCATCATATGTACCAGGGCCTTCTGTAACCTTTATAACTGCATTTCCATTAGTATCAAATGACAAGTTAAACTTAACTAATGAAGTAGCCTTTACATATCCTTCCGGAGCTACTGTTTCTTCAATAGCATAATCTCCGGCTGAAAGAGTAAACTTATATACATCAGTTTCTGATGATGTCCAGTCAATCTTCTTGGTAAGTACACCATTTGCACCTACGGAGTAAAGAGTTAACTTAGCTCCTGCAATCTTTCCAATGTTACCAATGCTAACCTTGCTGAAGCTTACTTCCTTCATTGGAACCTTAGCATCAAACATTACGATTGTTTTATCCTGTATTTCAACGCCATTTGCGTCCTTAACTATGAGAGTTCCGGTATTGGTTCCGTCATCCTCAATAGTAAATGTAATATCTGCGGCACATTGATAATCTGTTGGAGGAACAAGTTCTTTAAGCGTATATGTACCAGCACCTAAGTTGTTAATAGATACAGGTGTTGTTCCTGACTGGAACTGTGATACGCTTGTTGTACCCTGTAACAACTGAAGTGTTGCACCTGGAAGTTCCTCTGTCTTACCTGTTTCTCTCTTACTAAAGTTTACAGTGATTCCATTTGGCGCAGGTGCCTGAGCTGTGTAAGAGTTTGCAACCGTAACATCAGCCACTGTTGCACCGATTGTTCCAGATCCACTTGTTATATTTGGATTTCCATATCCTGTCAAAGCACTTAAGTCCTCTGTTACAGTATATGTTACACCCTGAGGTACGCCACTAACTTCAAAGAATTCATTTAATTTAATATACCTAGTAACTACATGCGCATCTGTTGCAGCAAAAGCAACATCCTGAGCAGTTCCACCATTAACAGAAACCTGATATGTATCTGCTGTATTATCAGTAAATGTTATGGTTACAGGGAATGAATCAGTTGTAGGTATACTACTAGTACTTGAAGCATCCTGAACCTTTGTAACCTTAATGCTTCCTGTCTGTATTACAACGGGTGCTGTATATTTATTAGTTACTTCAACCTCACTCTTTATACCTGTTCCAATGGTTCCGGTACCACTATTTGTAATACCTGTATTTGTATAATCCGTCGGAACAGTCGGTTCGCTAACAGTATATGTAGTTCCAGCCGGAAGTTTAATAATCTCAATGGTGTCTCCAATATGCATAGGAAATACTTCGTCTACACCAGCTGTAAAATCAACATCTTGCGAACTCGTACCCCCACCATTAGCTAAATAAGTATGAACAGTATATGTTCCAGTTACATTTAAATTTACATTAATATCAAAAGTATCACTAGATGTAGGAGTATCACCTTGTGTATCTAAAACTTTGGTAATCTCCAAGCTTCCAATTGGTGCGTATGCATTTACAATTGCACAGTCTACTGTAGTATCTTTTGTTGTCAATGCAACATCGCCTGACACACCTGATGTACCTACAGTACCATCTGCACCATTGAAAGTTGTTGTTACTAAATAACCTGCAGCTGTAGGGCTTTCTTCAGTTACTGTATATGTCTGAAGTGGAAGATTATTAAATACAACAGCTGTACCAGCTGCTCCGTTTGAACCTGCAGTAATTGCTGTTCTTGCAGCGTTTGCAGAAACAACTACACCGTTAGTATTGTAGTATTTATCATCTGCGCCCATAACAGTAACATAGAATGGTTGTCCATCCTTATCAGTATTTCCTGTAACAGTCTTAGTAATGCTTAATGAAGCTCTATCTACTGAAGGAATTGGATAAACATTAGTAAACGTTGTTGTATTTCCTGTTGTTAATGTACTTGTTAGTGCATATTCCTGAACATTAGCTTCTGTCCATGTATATGTTAACAGATTTCCATCTTCATCATACTCAGGAACAACCAAACTTCCTGTCCAACTATTTGCGTTATTTAAAGTAACATTCCCTACATTAGTTGTTCCATCAGACAATGTCATTACAAGATCGTTAGGTCTTTTTCCATCTGCATTATTATTGTCATCCCAAACTTTTGTGGCTGTGAGTTCTACAGTATCTCTTGTATATACGTTATAGAAAGTACAAAGGTTTGCTGCAGTACTGCTTACTGTAACAGTCTGAGCACCGCCTGCCACTTCATACTGGCTTGTAGTATTTGTTGTATTGTTATATACAGCTTCTGTATAACCGGTTCTGTCATATCCTGACTCAGTAAATGTTATATTGGTTCCACTTGGAACATTTGCAATAGTCCATATATATGGATCTGCAGCAGTTCCGGAACCGCCAGTTTTATTTGCTACTGTGAACTCAGTAGAGTTGTAATCATTTGTAATCTTAAATCCATTCGGAAGTGTTGCACCTGAAACAGCTTTTTGTATTGTTATATTTTCAAGATGCTTATATGTATTAGTCATCCCATATGTATTAGGATTGGATTCCAATGCTGCAACCGCAGTATCTGAAGTGCTACTGGTAAGAGAAAAGCCACTTAAGGCGCTTGTGCCAGCCACTTCAACTACTGAATAATTAGTTCCCAGTGGTAAATCTGATATAGTCTTTGACCATACCAATGTACCTGGTGTATGATCCATACCACTGAGGCCGAACTGTTCAACACTTGTTACATCAACACCACCTTCAGTAATTACCTTAAATCTTAATGATGATAATTCGCTTGCTATTTGTGTATCGGTTTTCGCACCCGTCGGAACAAATGCAAAAGTTTTCTCAAAAACTATCGATCCGGTTGTAGCTGCCTGTTGCGTATATTCATTATAGAATGTGCACACGTTCGAAGTGCCTGAAGCGACTACATCTTGCGCTTTACTTGTTAATTCAGTTTTACCGCTACCGGTACCATCATAAACTGTTAAATCATAGCCGGAAACATTACTTAAAGATTCTGTAAAAGTAATTGTTGTATTATTCGGAACATTTGCTATTTCCCAATAATAAGGATCCGCTGAAGTTCCGCTTCCACCGGTTTTATTAGAAACAGTAAATACATCACTGTTATAATTATTTGTTATCTGAAAATCACTAGGTAGAGTTGCACCTGATACAATCTTATTAACTCTGACTGTCCTAAGTGCAGTATAAGTATTGGTCAATTCAAGTTCTGCCGCATTTCCGGCTGAGTTATTCCAAGATTCAACCGCTACACCTGTCGAAACGTTACCTGTAACTGCAACACTATAATTTGCAATCGGAATTCCTTCGTCGGATGTGGTTGAATTTACAAACTCTTTGACTGTGTATGTTCCTAACGGAAGAGCTTCACTCGCATCACTCGGATTCCATGTTCCTACTAATCCATTACCACTCTTAGTAAGATCTGACCAACTAAGAGTTTTAACCACAGAATTAGATGAGTTATATATCTTAAAGATAACACCAGTAGGAATTTCAGAACTCTCTACACCTGCAAAAGTTTTGGTGAACTTAAGATAACCCTTAAGTTCAGTATATGTATTTATTATTGGGTAATTTACAGTTGTATTCGCATCATTTAAAAGCACACTTCCTGATGTACCGTCTACTCCATTATATGAAGTAGTTAAAGAATAACCGGAAATTGACGCATCTTCTTCTGTTACAGTATATGTCTGAAGAGGAAGATTACTAAATACTACCGCTGCACCTTGATTTCCATTTGTACCCGCTCTAACCGCTGTTCTTGCATTGTTTTCATTAACAATTATACCATTTGTATTGTAATAATTATTGTCTGCGCCTTTTACAGTAACATAGAAATCTGCGCCATCCTTTGTTGAATTACCTATTACTTTCTTTGTAATGCTTAAATTAGCTGTATTTGTAGCAGTATAGGCGTTGTTTAAATTAAGGTCCGCCGCGTCTTCAACTGAACCGTTTGATGAAGTTGTTACTTCTACACCCGTCGAACCATTACCGGTTACCGTAACACTGTAACTTGTAATCGGAATACCCTCAGTCGTTGATGCACCTACAAACTCTTTAACTATATATGTTCCTACAGGAAGAGCATCACTCGCACCAGTCGGAGTCCACGTTCCTGTTAAACCGCCATTACTCTTGGTTAGATCAGTCCAGTTAAGAGTTTTAATCGGAGTTGTAGTATCTAAAGTATTATAAATCTTGAAGACTACACCGGTCGGAATTTGTTCAGCGGCAATACCCGCAAAAGTCTTTGTAAACTTAAGATAACCTTTTGGTGCCGTGTATCTATTATCCAATGCTACGGTATCTGTTTGTCCGGACACCATAGTCCTGTTCAAATTTGTTGTTTGAAGTTCATAATTCGCTTTATCTTCCTCTGCTACAGTAATTACTGCGCCTGCAGGAATATCAATAACACTTACGCTACCACCGCCGGCAATATAGAAATCACCTGAGGTACCATTGGTAAATGTTATGCTTGATAACTTATCCGTACCGGTTGCTGCTGCATAAGCATCCCCGCTCACATTATACGTACCTGAAAGATTTGCACTTGAAACTACACCAGTAAGAGTAATCTTAAATCTATCTGTCGTTGGAGCATATGCAGAATCAGTTCCACTAATTGTTTTAGTAACTGTAAGTGTACCACCCGGTTCATAATAGTTATAGAAACCACCTAACGAGAATTCGTTACCATTCATAGCCTTTGAATCATTAATCTTGTATGCTGCACTTGTATCAAAATTACTATTATTATTAAGATAATGCCACGAGCTTACGGTAAAACTGATAACACCTGTATCACTCTTAGCTACATCAAGTTTTATTCTTATCTCACCGTTACTGTTAGTGATTCTGTTAGCAGTTGTACCTGCATCAACCTCTTTTATAACATAATAATGAGTTCCTGCTTCGGTAAATGACAAATCAGGGAATAAAATCTTGGAATACTTATCATTGGCGGCAGAAGCCTCATCTGAAACATTGGTTTTTATAGGTACTTTACTGGTTGTATCATAATCAGATCCTGTTTCATACAGATTGAACTTGAATTGATTCGCGCTTATACCGATATCATCTCTTTCTACCGGTTTACCATCAGCATCAACCACACTATATATATCCTTACGTGCAGCAAAATGCATAGCTCCGTTAGCATTTGAGCTTAGAGTTGTACTTCTTCCTTGATAAATAAAATGGAATTCCGCAGATACGTTGGTAACCTTACCTGCAGATGCTATCCAACCAGCGCTGGATCCTTCAATATAAGTCTCAGAATTTTCTTTAGGCACTAACACAGTACCTGCCACTGCATTAAGATGAACTTCTGTTGCATTATAAAGGTTTAATACTACCTTCTGGCAAACATATTCATCTATAAAAGCATTATCCTTTCCTCCTCCTGTATTGGCCGAATCAAACCAGCCTCCCTCAGGCTCATTTATTCCATCATCAACAACCTCAACTTTTATTGGATTGATCTTGGTTGTTGTATTTGGAACGTTAAATACTACAACAGTGCTGTTCCATTTTTTTATTTTAAGATTATGTGCATTTCCTGCCTTAAAATGCTCCGCAAGTTTAGGATAGTTAACTGCATCAACATTAATATAAACAACTTTGCCGTTATATTTAGGATCGCTCAAGTCAATTAAGTAGTTATTCTGGTCCATTGCTTCAGCAGCAGTCAAATCAACATTTGTAGTTTTTGCCTTTAAGTCTCTTGACTGATCCTGGATATGGCTTATCATGAGATCTAAGTTATTATTGATATTTTCCTGAGTTGACTCTCTATATACTGTCGTGAATCCTTTTGATTCATTTCCATAATAGTAATAGCCGTTCGCATCCGGAGTAACAGGTGTTGAATGTGCTGCATTACCATCTTTGATGGATATATAACCCTTACCGGTATGAAAACCATCAGCACTTTCGTTACCACCATTATTAATAATGATAGAATTATCAATAATTTCCTTAGTAGTCTCGATGTTAATAGTCATCTTACCGTTTTGATAAGTATTCTGAAGATCCAATCTTCCATTTATACTACCAATGATAAAAGGAAGAGGCTGATCCCCTGCAAGATCCGGGTCATCATTATTCTGACTGGCTGTAAATGTTTTTACAGCCATATTAGTCTCTGAGTGTGAACCATTCTGATCCAACTCTACCGCTGTAATACCAAAGTCCACAGCACGACCAAGAATAGTACTGAAGTTTACCAAACTGGCAGAATCCAGCGGCTCCCCTTCCGCTTTAACAACAGACGCACCCATTCCACCGAAATTCGTCAACGCCATTGAAGCCACCATTGTGGTAATCAATGTGTAAGACAATACCTTCTTCAATCCTTTGTTCATGTTTCTCTCCTTCCAAACACCCAAAGCAACAATAATACACAATTCTATCAATAAAAATCAATATTCCTATGCCAAAACTACCCCTATAAAAAGGGCATAGTAAACCTTATAGATTTTATCGGCTAACTAAGAGGCGAACTTTATACTTATTTTTCACTTTTTTTAGAAAAAATTAATATTTCGCCAAGTATAAGTACTGACATCATACACTTATGTAAACAATTATGTCAACACAAAATCACGAAACCCGACTATTTTGTAATAAAAAAGACACCCCTATAAAATAGTATAACGGTGTCAATAAACTATCATATTCTTTCATTTAATAATTTTTTATGATCGCATCTGCAATTCTGCAATAAGGGCATCTTTCAAAACCTTGGAATAATTAATACCTATATTGTCACATGCCGTATTAAGCCATGCCGGAATGCTTAATGTTTTCTTCACAGCCTTATCATCATAAGAGCGGGCATACTCATCCAAATTCACGCATACCATATTAACAAGTGCTTTTTCATCATCTTTTTGTACATTTTCCAAAGGTGTAGGCTCAGGAATGTTTTCACCTTCACGTAATGAAGTAAACAAATACTGACCACAAGCCTCCATTGCCATCGCAAAGGCATCTGCAAGGTTATCTCCATATGTCGCCAAATCATTTAAATCCGGGACAATAACCGAATATCGTCCATCTTCTTCAGGATAAAAAATTGCTGGATAAATATAATTCATTACAAATTCCTTCTTTCTATTGATCAATGCCTGCCTGTCTCAAAATAGACTTAACAACTCTTTATTTAGTTTTATTCAAGTGCACTAAGATATCCTATCACTCTCTCTTTTTGCTTTGGATCGAGGTTTTCAATTCTTTCAAGAATATCATAATTATCTGTTCCCGGAGTTACCACACGGTACTCCATTTCTTTACCTCTGCCTGTTGTATCCTGAAGCAAATCATACGGAGATACGCCCAGCACTTCGCATATAACCATAATCTTATCTGACGCCGGATTAGTCTTCTTACGTTTCCAGTCACTAATGGTGCTCTGAGATATTCCTGTCTTTCTTGCAAACTCAATCTGTGAAAGGCCCTTTTCTTCCATTATCATAAAAATACGTTCACTAATAATCACTTTTTTCACTCTTTCTTTGTTTGTACGTTTTTCACATTCAAAATCGCATATCCGTATTATATCTCAAATCAAAAGGCGTGTCAATTAACACGCCTTATACAAAACATTAATATCAAACTACTATATTCCCTTATTCCCCAAGCATCTCCTCCGGACTCTTAAGCACTCTCGCCGCATTAAGATATCCCATGCTCATCTGGGACATAATAACATCTCCAAGGTTCTTGGTCTCACCCATCTTAAGTGGATTAATATTCTCCTGTTCAGAAGATTCATATCCAACCTTGGATGATAATACGTCATCAGGGATCTTGTTAACTGATCCAAGCGAAGCCTTGCTGACTGTATTGGTATTATATACATATGGTGTGTAGCCAAATCCGCTAATCGGTGCAATACCCATATTCGTTCCTCCATAATTTTGTTCATTATATCAGGAGAAAAAACCATTTTCCACAAAAAGCAAATTCTTTTATAAAGATTTTAGATTCCCGGCATAACCCTGCCGCCACTTACAGGTATATAAGCGCCTGTTGTAAAAGATGCCAGATCGGATGATAAGAAAACAACCATATGAGCTATTTCTTCATCCGTTCCACGTCTTCTTAGAGGAACTGTAGCCTCATACTCAGGATGAGATTCTACTCCCGTAAGCCTTTCTTTCTCACTTATAGTCCAGCCAGGAGCCACCTGATTAACAGTGATTCCATACTCGCCAACCTCCTTAGCAAGTACGCGGACGATACCATCCAGGCCTCGCTTTGCCGAAGTGTAAGCACTGTTACGCTCCTCTGCCATATATGCACATTCCGTATTAATGCATACAACTCTTCCCCAACCCTTTTCCTTCATATGAGGAAGGAAAGCCTTCGCCATATATACAGTCTGCATAACGCATGATTCAAACTGACTGTAGTAATCCTTAATATCCTGTTCAAGAAGATTCTTCCACTCATACTGAATTACCGCATTATCTACAATGATATCCGGCATGGTAAATTCAGAAGAAATCTTCTCTTTCATCTTCTCAACGCTATCACTATTAGTAATATCAGCCTGAACCATATAAGCCTTTCTTCCCATTGACTCAATAGTCTTAACAAGCTCAGCTGCCTTATCAAAATTAGAATGATAATGAATAATTACATCTGCATTACACTCTGCAAACTTAAGAGCCATAACTCTTCCAAGCTGCCCAGCAGCACCCGTAATAAGAACCGTCCTGCCCTTCATATCGAGATTAAGCATAACGTAACCCCTTTTCTACTAAATAATATTCGTTACTGGTTCTATTATTACATTAGATAAACCCAATATGCAATTATTACTTGCATCCCGCCTCCAAAATAAATCAGAGACTTTCGCCACCTCTTATAATATATTCCACTTTATGATTCTTAAGGAACTTCTGAGCTGATGCTTCGTCCTTAACAAAAACTCCTTTATATCTTCCTGCAAGAACTTCTTTAAGTTCCTTTAATTTTTCTGAAGAATCGTTGATAACCAGCACAATCGCCTTCTCCAAAGCTTCTTCGTTAGATTCTTCATTAACCAGAAGTGACGCATCTATATACTTTAGCAAAATCGCCTCCAGCTCAGCATACATAACCGGCTTGGAAAGATAATCCGTAAAGCCTTCCTTAATATAATTCTCCCTGGCACCTGCAATGGCATCTGCAGTCAGAATAACTATCGGCGTATTGTCAGCTAAATGTTTGGCCTTAATAATCTCCAGAGTCTGGGTTCCTGACATTCCAGGCATCATCTGATCAAGAAGGATAACATCGAACCTTGTATGCTTAAGGGCCTCGATACACTCAGGTCCTGAAGTTGCAGTAGTAATTCTGATTCTGGTCTTATCAAGAAGACCGGACACAACCTCCAGGTTCATATCATTATCATCCACAATAAGAACCTTGGCATTAGGTGCAACAAGTTTTGGCTTATAAACTTCTTTTTGCGCCTCAGCATCTGCAAGCCTGTCAACATAGTTGCCTATCGGTGTGTCGTCAATTACTTTTTGAACCATCTCAGCTATGAAAGTGGAACCTTCACCGTATTTACTTTCAACAGTGATTCCGCCGCCCATCATTTCTGCAAGTTCCTTGGTAATATTAAGCCCAAGTCCTGTGCCCTCAACTTTACGATTCTTGGTTTCATCAAGTCTCTGGAAGGATGAGAAAAGTTTCTCCATATCCTCTTCCTTAATACCCATACCTGTATCTTTAACTTTAACCTGCAGTTTCTTTTCATTAGTAAGATATGCCACATTAATTGTGACACCACCCTGGGCTGTATATTTAATTGCATTATTCGTAATATTAAGAATAATCTGTCTTATTCTGATTTCATCACCAAATAAAACAGAAGGAATATCCGGATCTACATTAAGTTCGTAATAAAGTCCCTTGTCCTTAGCCTTACTCATCGTCATATTAACGATATCATTAAGCACTGATGCAAAATCATACTCTACAGGTACCAGTTCCATCCTTCCGGCTTCGATTTTGCTAAGGTCGAGAATGTCATTGATAATGGAAAGCAGCGTCTTGCCGGCACTTTCAATGTTGCTGGCATACTTACGAATCTTCGCATCGCTACTTTCTCTTAAAATCATTTCATCCATTCCGATAATGGCATTCATTGGAGTTCTGATTTCGTGAGACATGTTGGCAAGGAAATTACTCTTGGCCTGGTTGGCCTGATTGGCGGCTTCTTTTTCAAGTTCGAGAGCCTTCTTCTCGTACTCCTGTCTCTTCTCTTCGATTTTTATTTCTTCCATTTCCTTATTATGGATTTTGTCATTTCGATAACTTACATAATAAAGAATGGCTATCATAATGAATACAACAGAGCAGATTAAGATATTCATGAGAATCTGTCTTACAACATCCTGATAAAGTTCCCTGTTCTCCACCACCATAACCACATACCAGCCATTGCTAAGCTGATTGGCGAAGATGGTGCTTTTGTCACCGTCATAATTATAAGAGAATTTGGTATCGCCTGACTTTATGCTTTCAAGAAGGCCTGCACCTCCCGCTATATCTGAAATGTTGGTGCCCTTCTTCGTCTCATCTTTGTGAGATACGAAGAAACCATTCTCATCAACAATGAAACCATAGCCCTTACCGTTAATGTTCAGGTCATCCATAAGTTCCTGAATTCCATTAAGTTTAAGGTCAAGAGAAATGACATTCTGACGGTCAGGCAGCATACGGCAAACCGATATAATTACCTCCCCTGTGTCCGCATCAACGTAAGGCGGCACTAAAGCCACATTGCCATCATTCTGTCTTGCGATGATATACCAGTCACGAGTCTTTGGATCGTAATCTTCCGGCGGCTGCCAGTTAAGTCCGTCAATATAACGGCTCATAATATAGCCATAGAGACCATGATAATCGTCGCCAAACTGCTCCTGGGTATTGACACTTTCCTGCACTAAAAACTCATGGATACGTGACGGCGTGCTGCCGCTAATCATCATATGATGCACTGAATCCGATGTAATCTGAAGTACATTTTCCGCGGTATTAATACGGTTGTCCACTAAGATTGCAACGTTGGTAACCCTGTCTTCAATAACTGAAGTGGAGTTAAGAATCGCCACATTATAAACCAGCCTTGAAGTATAGACCACCATAACAATGATGAATACTGATACCAGGATAAGTGGTATCAGCATTCTGTGATTACTGTTTTTAATTTTGTTTTCTTTTTTACTGCCCATCTAAACTTCCATTACTTAATCGTAAAATACTGCTCCGGCACCTGAATCTTGGTCGCGCCCATATAGCGTCCCGGATTGCCCATTATATATGTATCCTGATAAATCAGAATAATATTATTCGCTTTCACTCCTGTATCAACATCAATATAGCCGGAGCCGTTCCATTCAGCCTCAGGCGAGAATACCGCAAAAGCCTTGGCGAGATCTTCAATATCATTAATCGAACTTTCACCCAGAATGACATTTCTGGCATGTTCTGCAAGTCCGGCTGAAACCGTACATCCGTAGGAAGATGTCCAGGTTCCGAATCTGCCTGCTCCGCCATGCTCAACCACTGCATCTTCCACGATTCTTAATTTTTCCTCAGGGCTCGCAGTGCTGTCGGTGAAATCAATATCAAGCGCACCCGGATATCCCAGAACCGGCGAAGGTAAATCCGCTTCAATAAAATACCCGCCGTATTCCATCAGCCCCGCAATCAACGGTTCCGTATGCGCATCATTAGTGCAGAAGTATGCAGCATTCTGTCCATACTTATTAACCCACTCTTCAACATGCTCTTCGATATAAGCCTGCGCTCCCGGCACACCAACCTCAGTAGTCGGATCAGGTGCTTCTTCCTGCGCAAATGTCATTCCGAATTCTTCACAGGCTGCTTTCATAACTGCAACTTCTCTCGCAACAGTTTCATAAGACAAATGCCTTTCAAAAGAAATATGCACGAAGGTATCGCACCCAAGTTCATGCGCACTTCTTACCATAAGATAACCACGGCTGACAAAATCACAGTTAACAACCAGGTCAGCCACCGAAGCTATATCTTCAAAATCTTCATATGCTTCACCTGCAATACATATAATGTCAGGTCTTGTTTCCTTAATCTGTCTGAATGCATCTGTAGTTCCATCTACTGCCTGGTTAACAACAATGGCTTTAATCTTCGGATCTTCAGAAAGACCAACTATTGTCTGAACAGTTACATCATATTCATCAGTGAAATTATCAGGATAAATTGCGAGAGTAACTTTATCTTCCCCATACCTCTCCAGGAAATCCTGCGCTCCTCTTCTGTCATCTTCCGACTGTGAATAAGAACCCGTTACAATTCCTATTCTAAAGTCGTCAGCACCATCCGTGGTTGAAACCACATTTTCAGTTTCTATTACAGGTTCCTCAGGTACCACTTCCACTTCTTCATGTGCTCCGCCGTTGCAGGCAAGCAGCCCTGCAATCATAACGGCACTTAAAAGAATTCCTAAAACTCTTTTCTTCATATACCCTCCTACACTCAATCTATTTCTTCGCTTATCTCTTTTATTATTTCTGCTGCCTCTTCATACATGAAATCACCAATGAAATTGATGGCATCTTTCAACTTCGCCTTCTGACCCATTCTAAAAGGATATCCCATTAGTTTCTTTGCATACTCAGCCGAATTATCATCATCGAATTCATCCAGTGCATCAAGAAGCTTTTTAACAACATCCTTTGCCTCATCAGCGTTTAGTTCACCTTCTGCCTTCAAATCATCCATCTCACCAAGTGGCGCAAGGGCAATAAGAATGGTTTCATATTCCTCCAGGGCATCACCAATCTTTTCTTTAACAGTTGCCACATCACCATTTCGGCTGGCAATTTCCAAAGTCTCAAACTTCGCCCCAAGAGAAGTTGCACCAATCATTCTGGAATTGCTTTTAAGGGAATGCACAACAATGGAAAAATTCTCCATATCACCCTTATCCAGATATTCTTTTATCTTCGCCTTGTTCCCGGCAGACGCCTTATAATAACGCTGCATGGCAGATATAAACTTATCCCGGCCACCTGTATATTCCAAACCGGTTTTTACATCAATCCCTATAGGCAAAAGCAGTTCAACATCAAATGACATATTCCCCTCCTAACCAAGAACATCAATTATCTTCGCAACTATTTCCGACTTTTTAACAGGCTTAACCACATATCCCTGCGGCTTAAGCTGAAGGATGGTTTTAAGCACGGTTTCCCTTTCAGAAACACCCGTCAGAAAAATCACCGGCGTACTCTCACTTCCCTTATTCTCTCTTATCTTCAGCAAAGTCGCAGGTCCATCCATCTCAGGCATAATATAATCAAGAAGAATAATATCCACCTGGTGTTTTTCCAGGAACTTAAGGGCAGCGCTTCCGCTTCTTACTGCAGTCGCATCATAGAATTCCGACAGATGTTCTTTCATCTGCATAAGCTGATCTGCATCATCATCTACAACAAGAATCTTCTTTCTTCTTTCCTTCTCAAGTTCCTCTTCATTAACAAACTCAGTAAAAATTGACTTTGCCATGACAGCCTTTGCTTCAGCCTCATGCTCAATCTCAATTAATTTTGTATAAAGAGCCATAAGTGACAGAGGACGTGGCATGAATAACATCTTTTGAAGTTTTGTATTATTCATAAATACTCTTCTGTCATCGTCACTTGCAATTACCAGAACCTGCAGCCACTGGCCTCTTACACAGTCTTTGAGTACATCATAAACTTTCACTGTTTCAAAAGTTTCATCCCCCAGACAGATAATTACCACATTAGGCATTTCCACTGGAACCAGATCAAAAAGCGCATCCATACTTGGATTACATTTTATAATCTCGTAGCCCCTGTCCTTCTCAAGATGCTCGCATACATCCTTTGCAATTCTTCTGTTTTTTCCTGTAACCAATACTTTAAAATTCATATTTATCTCCGGATTACTCGCTGTATTTTTTCAGTATCGCCTTAATATCCTTAACACGGCTTCTTGACGCCCAGGTCCTGTCACCATTTTCAAAAATAACCCCAATGGTTCCCGAATAACTGATATCAAACTTCTTTACCTTACGGATATTTATAATCTCTGACTGTGAAATTCTGATAAATCTGTCAGTGTTCAAAATAGTTTCAAGATTAGACAGAGTCTTGGCTGAAAAGTACGAATTATCATCAGTCTGAATAATCAGTTTTCTTCCGCTTGTATAGATTCTCACAATGTCACGCTGTGACAGAAGTTCCATATTCTTACCATTAATACCTGGAACCAGTGGAAAATCCGCGCCCGAAACATTCTCAATAGCCTCTATAATATTGTCTACCTGTTCGGTTCTTTCTTTCGCATAAATTGTTACTTTGGGATCAACGTATTTCTCATCGAGGATCACTTCAATATCAACCATTTTACTCATGATGATCCTCCTCTTTACGCTGCATTTTCTCCAGGTCACTGTTCATCTTTTTAATTTCACTCTTGCAGTGAAGCCACTGGAAAAGCCAAATCAAAAAGTATGTAATAATCCAGGCCACCAGAACTATCAGAATAATATCCTTCTCAAACCATCCAAGCAGCGAATTGCATAATAAAAAGGCCGATAACGATAAAATGAAATGAGTGCAGGTTGTTCTAAGAAGTCCCCAGCTCTCTATTTCATAAATAGTCACTCCGCCCATGCTGACAATACCAAGCAGCGATGACCCTATTATCTGCCTTATTAATTCCAATGGGTTAGATGCCAGTTCACCCAATCCTCCACCAATTCCGGCCATAAAAAAGCATATTGCTACGCCAAGTATGGCACCAACCAGCGCCCTTATAATTGTTTTGGTTTTTAAGTCTTTCATATACCCTCCACCAGACAAAACACACTCTTTCTCACAATTAAATATATATAAAATATATATTTAAAAACAATATTGGTTGTCTAATCGGTTATTTTTGCTGTCTATTTTGTTGACATTTTCCCACAACAAAAGGCCATGCCTTAGGGCACAGCCTCTTAATTTTGATTATCATAAAACTATATGCTTTACTAACATGTTATCAAAAGATGTTCATTAGCTATGTCGTTAAACACCTCACACTTCGTATTGCTTAAATCATAAACATGAACGATATCCAAAAGTGCTGAATTCTCGGTAAAATCCGAAACCATATCAGAAAATACTTCAAGTTTTTCGGGATGAAAATGAATTGTTTTTTCATTGTGAAATACTGCCGTGTAAAGTATCCTTGCTTCAACAAGATCCTGGAAAATGTGACTTCCGTAAGAAAGTTCCGGGTTATATCCGGCCTTGGATTCTTCTGTTTCGCATATTATCTCATAAGCGCTTATATCAGAAAAAGCTGTGGGTACTCCAAGCTCCGGAGAAGTGGTTCCGACACGTCCCGGAACAATCAACATCATATGCTTATTTTCATCACGATAATGCCAGTTGATTTTTCCGATCAGTTTTGCGACAAGGTCTTTATCTTTGTATGGCATATTGTAATATTTTACGGGGTCCACGTATACGATATAATCAAGACTTGTCGTCTTGCACATTCCCATTGACGAGCCCCTGCTCTCAAGAAGTATTCTCTCTTCCTTTACATCAGGAGGAATGACAGTTCCCGATTCACCTTTCAGTACCTGAAGCGGTCTGCACTGAAGAAGATCGACCGAATACTCGCCGTTCTCAGAAATGTTAATCGTAAACTCCGTGTCAACCGGATACTCATATTCTTCTTCGATACAGTGAAGCATTCTCTTCATCTGTTCCATAAGGGTTTTATTTTCAGTAAGACCTTTACAGGATATGAACTGAACCTTTCGATTCTGCCCCATTTCACGAAGTCTCGATTCAGCCTCGTAATCATGCTCTAATAGAATCTTATCAAGATACATCGGAATATCGGGTTTCAGATCGTCAAGAGACAGACGTTTTAAAGTCTTCTCGGACATATTGATAACTTCCGCCTTGCCCTGCGAAAACTTATGCTTGTCCGCCGATGACGAATATGATGTTTTCTCGGGCATATCAAGGTTTACGATTCTCGGATACGACCCTTCCGTTCTGTCTACTGCCGATGTTCCAAGTCCCATGACAAGGCGGAGCATTCCGGCACTCGGATTGGAATCTTTCATAACCCTGTAAGGGCTGAATGAATATCCGACTCCCGCGGCGCATGGCATATAATTGGCTCCGTAATATGAACCTGATACACGCTGTATCAAAAGGGCCATCTGTTCGTCTCTTTTATCCAATCCTCTTCTTTTACGATAATCAAGTGCGGAGAGGCTCATGGAGCTTGCATAAACAACTTTAATCGCATGTTCGAATTCTTCCAGCCTCTCCTCCATGCTTCCTCTGTTGACACAGAAAACAGACTCATATTTTCCTGCGAATGCGTTACCGAAACCATCCTCCAGAATACTGCTTGAACGAATGATGTAAGGATCCTGTCCGTAGTACTCAATGATTCTTATAAACTGTCTTTGCATTGAATCGGCAAAAACTCCGCCCATGATTTTCTCGGCAAACTCGCTTGCAAGTGTAAAATAACCTTCTTCGGTTCTCTGCCTGATCCTTGTATCCCAGAGATTGTTGTCAACGATATAAGTATAATACACATCCGAGCCTACATAAAAAGAATCATGGGGCTCGAGAACTTCACTGATATCCTCTTCCTTGTTTCTTATTATTGCTCTTGCCAGGAGCATGCCGCAGGCTTTTCCACCGATCATTCCCGTTCCGACCATATGATCTCTGACCGCAAAATAATCTTCGGGAGTAAAATGTTCCTTGACCATTTTTCGCATTTTTTCATCACGGGTCATCATGATATTACACATTCTCGAACAGTCTTCGGAAATGTCCATTCCGTTATCTTTTAAAATCTTAACACTGTTAAAAAATCTGTCCCATGAATCAGAGTACTGTTCTTCGGCAGAACGCTGTGCATTACCTAGAGTCTGATAAAAACGGCTTGAGATCACACCGTCAAGGATAGGTCTGAAATGGCCGTTTTCGGGATTATACGTATGGGGTAAAAACATCGTATCGGAGTTTCTCTCCCATACCTTTTCCGGACGAACGTATATATTCTTTTTATCCGAATAAACATCAAAGAAAAGCTGTGTCGTATTAAGTATTTTATTAATCGCCTGAACAGAATGTTTTCCCCTGATGATCGGAAAAAACGCAACAGTATCAAGAATAAAAAGAAACGGACAGGTAACCCTGAAAAAATTACCCATCATAAGGTCTGTAGCCCATGCAGTCTGAAGTTCGGAAAGACAGTCAAAAATGTAAAAAGCATCTTTTCCTTCTTTTTCAATAACGTTATGAATGTTCACCGTAAAATTTTCAAATCTGTGCGAAAGCGGTACATACACGGTTTTAACCTCTTCACATGGTTCAATAAGACGTTCATGACTTGCAAATCTGAAATAAATAATATTTCTTTTATCCTCTATTGCCTGTCTAACATACAGTTCCATAAATAAGCGAAACTCGCTTAAATCCGACACACGCCATACGACATTATCTCCAAGCCTTATATAATCAAGTGCCTCATCCATTTCCGGTATTCCGCTTTTAACTTTATCAAATGCTGCCATTTTACACCTCCAAATCCTCTAACCAGAGCGCTGCCGATGCATCAGACGGCATTCGCCAGTCACCTCTCGGAGACAGTGATACCGAGCCGACTTTAGGACCATCAGGAAGACAGCTTCTCTTAAACTGTTGCGTAAAGAACCTTTTGAAGAAATTCCTGGCGGCATTAACAAGTTCATTTACTTCAACTTCGGGATATGCTTTGATAGCATAAGCCACGCTTCTTCCGGGCTCAAATCCGTATCTTAATGTGTAAAAGAGGAAGAAATCGTTTAAATCATATTTACCAATCTTCTCTTCGGTCTTTTGCGCTATCTCGCCATCCTTATTTGGAGTCAGTTCCGGAGTAATCGGGGTGTCGCATACGGATAAGATTACATCTTTTAATTTCTCATTTCCGCAAGTATATGCGTATGTTCTGCAGATATACTGCACAAGAGTTTTTGGGATCGATGCATTAACTGCATACATTGACATATGGTCTCCGTTGTATGTACACCAGCCGAGTGCAAGTTCCGAAAGATCGCCTGTTCCAACTACCAGGCCGTTTTTCATATTTGCGGCATCCATGAGGATGTAGGTACGCATTCTCGCCTGTGCATTTTCATAAGTTATATCTCCCTCACCCTGATAAGATTCCTCGTGACCCAGCTGTGAGAGATGATAGTTTACACCGTCTTCAATGGAAATCTCGTGAGATTCGTCTGCAAGCAGTTCCATCAAACGGTTCGCATTATCGAATGTGGTCCTGGTTGTATTTCCTCTGTTAGGCATCGTGTAGGCAATAATACGGATATCATTAACCAGTTTCTTCGCCTCATGACAGACCAAAAGGGCAAGGGTCGAATCAAGTCCTCCGGATATTCCTATCACAAGATTTTTTATACCTGTCGAACGAACTCTTGAAGCAAGTCCGTTAGCCTGAATTCGAAGTATTTTTTCGCACCTGGTTTTCCTTAATTCATCCTCCCCGGGAACAAAAGGATTTCTTGCTATCGGATAGTCATATTGTTTTAAAATATCACCCAGCTCAGGAATGCTTACTTCATTGCTTCCGATGGCTTTCAAACCGACTTCAACTCTTCTGTATCTCATATTATTTTCATTTTCGAATGTATTCTGTCGTCTTCGATCGTGCATAATCGCCTGCAGATCTATTATTGTCCTTTCGATGTGAGGATATTCGGGGAAAATACTTTCCTTCAGAATACTTCCGTTTTGCGCTATGATCGAATGTCCCGAAAAAACAAGATCCGTACTGCTTTCGTCAGTGCCCGAAGATACATATACATAAGCACTGTAACAGGACCCGCTCTGCTGTTTTACAAGTTCACGTCTGTAATCCTGTTTGCCGATTATTTCATCAGATGCGGAAAGATTTGCCAGTATGTTTGCACCTGCTAAAGCTGCGTGAGTACTCGGCTTATCAGGGACCCAGAGATCCTCGCAGATTTCGACTCCGAGTACCGCTCCGGTCGACGCATCTTCTGCCAGAATATCGACTCCGAAAGGTACATCTTCGCTTCCTATTTTTACCGTTTCGTTTTTAATATCCCTGCCCGATGCAAACCATCTTACTTCGTAAAATTCAGAATAATTCGGTATGAAAGATTTCGGAATCAAAGCTTTTATCTTACCGTCAGAAAGAATTGCGGCACAGTTATAAATGCTGTTGCCATACCTGAAAGGAATACCCACAATTACAGTCAGATATTTTTCTTTTGTTGTTTTTGCAATTTCCGACAAAGCCTTTTCAGATTCTTTTAAAAGCAGATCGCTTTGAAAAAGATCCGCCGAAGTATAACCGGTTACCGAAAGTTCCGGAAACACTAAAAGAGCGCTGTCTTCACATTCTTTTATTATGCCGATTATTTCTTTTGTATTGAATTTTACATCACTTAATTTTAATCGTGGGGTTGCCGCAGCAACCTGCAAAAGTTTGTTTTCCATATCGCCTCCGAAAAAGAAAAAGGCGCTTCATCCTAACGGACGAAACGCCTTTGTTTCTCTGTCTGAAATAATTATATCACTCCGATTATGTAAAATCAACAAGCAATCACGCGCAAGTAACAAGCATGCTCTGTTATTCCCACTCGATTGTTCCTGATGGCTTTGGAGTTAAATCATATAATACTCTGTTAATGCCAGGTACTTCTGTGATGATTCTGTCTACGATACGGTTAAGTACTTCGTATGGGATAGGCTCAATGGAAGCTGTCATGGCATCCTTGGTATTAACAGCGCGGATAACCACGAAGTTCTCAACAACTCTCATGTTGTGCTTAACACCAACTGACTTGCAGTCAGGAACGATGGTGAAGTACTGCCATACTTTTCCTGCAAGACCTGCCTTATCGAATTCTTCTCTTAAGATTGCATCTGACTCTCTAACCAGTGCAAGTCTCTCTCTTGTGATTGCGCCTGTACATCTTACGCCAAGACCAGGACCCGGGAATGGCTGACGATATACCATGTTAGCCGGAAGACCAAGTGCGTCACCTACTACACGAACTTCATCTTTGAATAATAACTTGATTGGCTCAACAAGACCTTCAAAATGAATATCTTCAGGAAGTCCGCCAACATTGTGATGTGCCTTAACAGGACCTGACTCCAAGATATCAGGATAAATTGTACCCTGTGCAAGAAAGTCTACATCATCTAACTTACGAGCTTCTTCCTCGAATACACGAATGAATTCCTCGCCGATGATTTTGCGCTTTCTTTCAGGTTCTTCAACTCCTGCGAGTTTGTCAAGAAATCTATCTGTTGCATCAACGTATATAAGGTTAGCATCCATCTGGTTACGGAATACTTCGATAACCTGCTCAGGCTCACCCTTACGAAGAAGTCCATGATTAACATGAACACATACTAACTGCTTGCCAATAGCCTTAATGAGAAGGGCTGCAACTACTGATGAGTCAACGCCACCGGATAATGCAAGAAGAACTTTCTTGTTACCTACCTGTGCCTTGATTGCGGCGATCTGCTCTTCGATAAAAGCATCGGCCAGTTCTTTGGTGCTGATACGCTCCATACTTTCAGGTCTTACGTCTGCCATTTTTAATCCTCCTAAAATTTATTATTTAATACACTTTTAGTGTACATACTACACATTCTTTTTGTCATCTTTTTTCTGTGAATACATAATGAGAATATCATTTTCCTTAATGATGGTCTGTCCGTCAGGAATATGATTCTTTCCATCACGAATTATCATAATTATGCTGTCTCGCCTTGAAATATCAAGGTCTTCGATTCGCATACCGTTCCACTCATGGTCAGCCTTGATGATGATTTCATATATCTTCACACCGTTTTGTTCATCCAGGTTGGTTGATACCAAAAGAAGTACATCATCTTCCTTTATGACAGTCTTCGGAGTGACTCCCATTTCCTCGCCATTTCTTACTATGACGATAATTTTAAGCTGAGGCGGAAGCACAATCTCGCTTACTTTTTTACCTATAAAAGAATGACCGTGTCCCACAACTGATGGAACATAGCGAAGTGCCCTTGTCTCACCCTGTAAGGCTTCTTCTCTTAATCTTGTATATCTTTCCACGAATCCGGCGGAAATAATAGCTGTTGGTATTGCAACGAGTCCTACACCGAGAAAGCCGATCAGCATACCGATAAACCGGCCTGCCAAAGTTACGGGATAAACATCACCATAACCTATGGTAAGGATTGTGGAGGTTGCCCACCAGATACCCGAGAACGCATTAGGGAAAGCCTCAGGCTGCGCCGGATGCTCAACACCGTACATGGTAAGTGATGCGCCAAAAATAAGAATAATTATCATTACAAAAGAAGATAAAAGCTGGCTGCTTTTTTCCTTTAATACTTCAGTAATAACATTGAAAGCGTCCGATGTGCTGTTAACCTGGAAGAGCCTGAAGATTCGTACAACCCTGAGGATTTTGAACGCGATGGCTCCTGCCGGGAAGAAAAACGGACAGTAAAACGGAAGGAGCGTAAGAAGATCCACGGCTCCGTAGAATGAAAATACAAACTTAAAAACAGCCTTCCATTTCGGCACATCCGGATAAGCCACATCAGCAGTCCACAATCTTAAGATGTACTCAATTGTGAAGATTCCAATAGTGACCGCCTCAGTTGCAAAAAGCAGCGTGTGAAAAGGCGCCGACTCCTCAAATGTTTCAAAGAATACAACAAAAAGATTAATGAAAATTACAACAACTATAAATATGTCAAAAGACCTGCTTGGAATATCTGAAGTATTGCCAATCTGGATAATCTGATATACTCTTTGTTTTATTTTGTCTCTTTTAGACATAATCTCTCCTGATATTATTCAGTCTTTTTCTTTGCAACTGCAAATTTCATCATAATTAAGAATCCAATGGTAAGTGCAATACCAAATGGAATTGAAATCCATGTAAGATTAACTCTGTCCAAGAATCCTGCTAAGAAGTAGCAGATAAATGAGATACCTGCAACCGATACCGCATACGGGAACTGTGTTGATACATGATCCAGGTGATTACAATGCGCACCGGCTGATGACATGATTGTTGTATCTGATATAGGTGAGCAGTGATCACCACAGATGGCACCTGCAAGACATGCAGAAATACCAACGAAATACAGACTTGATGTCTCAGGGAATACAACTGATACGATAGGAATTAAGATACCAAATGTTCCCCATGATGTTCCTGTTGCAAAAGCAATAACAGTAGCCACTGAGAAAATAATCGCCGGGAGTGCCCACTGCAGATGTCCTGCACCCTTCATGGTAATTTCAACGAAGGTTCTGGCATCCAGTGCTCCGTTTGTCATGTTCTTAAGTGCTGTAGCCAAAACCAAAATTGTAATGGCCGGAACCATTGCGAAGAAGCCTTTTGGAATACACTCCATTGCTTCATCAAAAGTTACAACCTTTCTTAATACGAGATAAAAAATAATTATTACAAGAGCAAGGAAGGTTCCCCAAGGAAGACCAACATAAGCATCAGTCTCAGATAAAGCTTCAGCTATGCCAACGCCTCCTCCTAAGGCAATTGAACCATTTCTGATAAGTGCAAGAATACAAATAACAATCAAAAGTACAATAGGAATAATGAGGTCGTAGATTTTGCCCTTAGGTGGATTTGCAGGTCCATTCTCCTCAAGTTCTCTTTCCTTTTTCTCATCTTCCATGGAAACATCAAGAATACCTAAGTCACCTTTTGTTTGAGCCTTAATCTCGAAGTCGGACATTTTGCCATAGTCATATCCAAGGATTGCAATGGTAACGATAAATACCAAAGTAAGAATTGAATAAAAGTTATATGGAATGGCTCTTACGAAAAGTTCGAAGCCTGTATATGTCTCGCTTTCAACGCAGCCTGAAACTGCTGCTGCCCAGGATGAAACCGGAGCAATCATACATACAGGCGCTGCGGTTGCGTCGATTAAGTATGCAAGTTTAACTCTTGAAATCTTCTTGGCATCAGTAACAGGCGCCATAACGGAACCAACTGTAAGGCAGTTAAAATAATCGTCGATGAAGATAAAAACCCCGAGGGCAAAAGTCGCCAGCATCGCGCCGGTTCTTGTCTTAATATGTTTCTCAGCCCAGGTACCAAATGCACGTGATGCGCCGGACTTATTAACAAGGGCAACCACAATTCCAAGAAGTACAAGGAATACCAGGATACCTGCATTATCCGTAACTGCGGCAATGAAAGCGTCCTCAGTAAGCACATCAATGGTACCCGTGAAATTACAGTTAGCTGCCATAATTGCGCCAAGGGCAACACCTATAAAAAGTGATGAGTAAACTTCCTTGGTAATAAGGGCCAGAATAATTGCCACGAAAGGCGGAACGAGCGCCCAGATTGTACCTGGAAAAGTAAAGCCCAAAAAACGAGCAGCTCCAATAATTAAAATCATCAATAAGGAAATTGCAGATAAAAACGGAAATTTATGTTTCTCCAGAAACTTCGACATTATAACCGACCTCCAATATAATACAATAGTACTTAAAATTATATAATTATAGACATTTTTAGTCAATAAGATGGGGTTATTGAATAAGCGCAAATAGTTTATATTTATATTTATTTTTTAGTTTAATTTTTAAGTGATTTTTGATATTATTATAGTATCTTTAATGTGTATTAAAGGAGGGTTACATATGCGCGGAATTCGTGGCAAAATCATCACCATGACTACTGCAGTGGTTATGGTTTGTATTATTCTTTCCGGTTTTGTTACTTACTTTACGGTATCTAACAGTATGCGCGCCCAGTTTGATGACGAGTATACCAAGGCCGCATCCAATCTTGCTGAGGAGCTTAATACCTGGCTCTATGTTAAAGGCGAGGATGTGCTTTCACAGTCACAGGCCATTGATATTGTAGGTAATTACGATCAGGACTATCTTATTTCTTATCTTACCGATTATGTTGATAATTATAATTACAAGGATGAAATCTACGACCTGTATTTTATAAGTACCGAGAACAAAATGAGCTCCGGTACAGGTTATATACCTGACCCGTCTGATGATTTCAGAACCAGGGGATATTATCAGATTTGCGAAGGCAACAGAGACATCCATTATACGAGTCCTTACAAGGATTCCGATACAGGCAGACTGGTTGTAACAGTTTCAACAGGATGTTACGACAAGAGTGGCAAGTTCGCCGGCTGCCTTGCAATGGATATTTTCGTGGACGAGTTAGGTGTTATTGTTGGAGAAGCAGAAACACCTGAAAACAGTTACGGCTTTTTAATTGATGCTGACCAGGGTGTTATCACTCATCCTAATGAAGATTACAGTTATGAAGAAGATCCTATCGCTTTGACAGACCTTCCTGACAGTCCTTATGCAGAACTTTCCGCCAATATTGAATCCGGAGATCCTGTAACCATTAATGACTACGATAATGAATCAAGACGTTTCTATATATCACCTGTTGAAATCTGCGACTGGTATGCAGTTGAAGCAGTATCAACACATATTCTTACAAAGAATATTAGTAAGGTTTTATTAAGACTCGGCGCTGCTTTTGCCATAGCGATTATTGCAGGTATAGTTATTTCCGCAATTTCCGCATCCAATATAGCAAGACCTATTACAGTTCTTTCAAGAAGAATTTCTTCAGGCGATTTCAGTAATAAGGTTTCAGTTAAGGGTACCAGAGAAATCAGACAGCTTTCACAGGGCTTCAACGAACTTATGGAAAAGCTGAATATGCTGCTTGAATACAGTAATTCATCGGCTGACCAGATTAAGAATTATTCCGATAATCTTCAGACATTTGCCAATAATGTATCTGACGGTACCACGGCTCTTAATAATCAGATGGAAGAAATCGTTGGTAACATGGATGTTCAGTCAAGAAACGTTGCCGGCGGCAAGGACAGAATGAATACCTTCGGCAAGGACATCGATATGGTAGGCCAGGAATTCGAGAATATGCGTTCCAAACTTAACGACACAAGAGAGCAGATTCAGGCATCCTCTTCTACTGCAGGTTCACTGGCAGACAGTGCGCAGGCGTCTGCAGATTCCATTCAGCAGATTTTTGAAGATGTTAAGAATCTTGAGAAGGCTGCCAACCAGATTAACGAAATCATATCCACCATTGATGGTATTTCATCACAGACTAACCTCCTGGCCCTCAATGCTTCAATCGAGGCTGCAAGAGCAGGCGAAGCCGGTAAGGGATTCGCAGTTGTTGCTGATGAAATTCGTTCTCTTTCAGAGCAGACTGCAATGGCTACAACAGATATTTCCCATCTTATTGAGAATATCAACAAGCACATTGAAGCCACTGTTGAAGCGATTGACAGTTCAGCGAAGAACTTCGAGGATAACAAGCAGTACAGTAATGAAATTATTCAGGTATTCGAAGATATTCAGTCAAGCATTGAGCAGATTGGTGAAACCAATGACAACTTAAGTCAGACCATGAATACCTTCTATCAGAGTAAGCATGATGTTGAGACTGCATTCAGCGTTGTTGAGGAGAATACAGACGGTTGTATCAGCCACGTTGGACGTGCCAAGGAAGTTACCGCAACTCAGGTTACTCTCATTAACGAGCTTCAGAGCAAGGCTGCAGAACTTAAAGAGATTTCTGCAAATCTTCGTGAGCAGGTTAATGCATTTAATTAAAGAATTGTCTAACACAGGTCTAACACAGAAAAAAGCCATCCAAATGCTGGATGGCTTTTTATTATGCTTTCCACTTAACCGATAAGAGCGACAGTACTAATGATATGCCCATTCCAATCAATGTAAGATAGTTCATTATTACTGCAGGTACTCCAATGTTTGTAAGAACGCTGCCAAAGTAAGTTCCCATAATTCCGAAGAGTCCGCCTGCAACAACCGCAGCAATCCAAAATCCCAGATTAATGCCCTTTTTCTTATATGCAAAAATTGCAATCATTAGTGGGAAGATAACCCCCGGCGTATATATGCTGTAAGCGCCGGTTAGAAGACTCATAATGTCACCCTGTCCCAAAACCGCCAGAAGCAGCGCTATCACGCCGATTACAATAACGGTTATTCTTACGCCTTTTACGCTTTCTTTCTTTAATATGTCCTTAACAAAGATTGTGGATGCATTAATGATACAGGTATCTGTTGATGAAAGGATAGCTGACAAGAGCCCAAATATCAGCAAAACTGCAACCCACTTAGGCATAATTGAAATCGCATACATCAGCGCGCCCATGTCACCCATTTCTTCAGGAGTAACATTATATTTAATCCACATACCGATTAAGGTGATAATTACAGAGAATCCAAGAAGTACCACGCCTGCAATCCATGCTGAATTCTTCGCCGACTTACTGTCCTTTGCAATGAAATTTCTGGACATGATATCAGGTCCTAAGAAATATACACCGCCGATTACAAAAATCTGCGTAAACAGATTTGACACTTTGTAATTCTCATTAAGAAGCTCGATATTCTGCATAATTGCGCCGTTGTTGTCGCCTCTTGTTAAATAAAGATATCCCATGCAGATTGTTACGCCAAGAAGAATAATCACCAGCTGAACCTTGTCCGTCTTAACAACTGACATCTGTCCGCCAATAGCCGTATATGCAATTACGATAATGGATGTGATTACGAAGATTAGGGTGCTGCTCTTTCCAAGGGCAAATGTAATGAGCGAATTCATTGCGACCAGCTGCCCTGCAATAACACCAACCCAGGATATAACAATAATCAAAGATATAATAACTTCCGCAGGTCTTCCAACAATTCTTCCCGCCAGATCCGGCAATGTATCAGCGCCGATATCCCTTACCTTCTTCGATAAAAATACCGATTGCAAAATCAGCCCCACAGCACCAAATGCCAGCCACCATATACCCGGGAAGCCGATATTATAAACTGTTGTTGTAATACCAATCGTGGTAGATGCACCAACAACTGTGGCAAGAAGTGTCATTACAACTGACAGGGAATTTTGTTTTTTACCTGCTACGGAATAATCTGTAAAAGACTTGATATTCTTAATATCCAGAATACCAATTGCGATAAAGATAACAAGATAAATAAGTAATGCGATTGCAAATATATTATTCATTATAAAAGCCTCTTCTTTTGTATTAACCACATAAAGTTATACAATGAAGAGGTTTATTTGTCAACCTGTTTTGATTTTAGGTTGACTATTCTAAATAGTCACCCGATTACAGTTCTGCAAATCTTGCGATTAAAGCTGCAAGCACCTGATTCTTGGATGGAACATTATCCGTAATTTTATTAAGAATATCTGCCCTGATTCCAATGCCAAGAACAAATCTGGTATATACCCCTGTCTCTAAATCAGACAGCGCCTCGGTAAGAATACCGCATACTTTTTCTTTTCCAACATACAGCGAATTATTTTCTTTTTTACTTAACTCTATACCATATTGATCTGAAATTACATCGATTACCATCTGAGTTACAACCTGATTAACCGGCTCTTTTACAGCCAGTTTCAAAGGTGTCAGAATCATGCTTAAATATATACCGCCGTTTGGTGAATCGAAATCCGTTCCACAGTGTCCCTTTCCACCACTTTGAAACCTTGCTACTATTGTAGTTTTATGCGGCACATCAAAACCATCAAAAACTATTTCTCTCTTGGCCTCGGTATTGGTGGAATCAATACTGTCATACACATAAAGATTATTAAGAATTGCACTGACATCTGCCTTCACTTTTATATCACGAAGACAAAGTTCAACACCTGCCTTACTGATAATATCCGAACTCTCCGAAAGCATATAGCCTCTGTTCTTAACCGAATCAATGGCATATCCCTGCTTCTTTAAATCATTAACAGCTTTCCATACTGCATTTCTGGATACATCAAGATCACCGGCAAGTTTTTCTCCCGAAATATATTCACCTTTGGATTTTTCCAATGCCTGTATAACTCTGTCTTTTGTACTCATATAATTACCTGTCCGTTTGTATTGTTGTTTGCGAACTTAGTTTGTATTATAATATATTTAATATCTAAAAAGCCACCCCCATTATCTGCAAGAGCCTCGCAGGTTTGAGAGTGGCTTTTTCCTTATATTTCCTGGTTTTTCATTTTATTTTTTCTACTTAGTCATTTTTCATATTCCAAAATGTCACCCGGCTGACAGTCAAGCGCCTCGCATATTGCTTCTAAGGTTGAGAAGCGGATGGCGGAGATTTTGCCATTTTTCATTTTGGAGAGGTTTACGTTGGATACGCCAACTGCTTCCGATAAATCGTTAAGTGAGATTTTGCGGTCCGCCATTACACGGTCAAGTCTTAATATAATCTGTCCCATAGCGCACCTCCTTATAATGTCTCATCAACCTGGGTCTGAAGTGTAAGACCGTAGTCAAGGATTGTATAAACTGCCCATGTTAAGAGGCCACAGATTACTGCGAAACCTGTACCGGCTGTGAAGAATAATGTTACGCTAAGTACGATCATTGAGATAAGAACTTTCTTCTGAACTTTCTTATCGAATGGTGTGTCAGCCTTCTCGATGAATGCGAATGTTGAAGCAAGTAAGCTCATAACTACTGCAAGTAAACCAACGAGGATGCCGACGCCTGTGCAGTAAATGCCATATACCATGCTGAACTTATGTGTCTGCATATAGTCATTAAGTGCAGGGATGCTGGACTCAACTTCCATGTCCATAATCTTGTTAGGATCCAGGTCACCAAACTTTACATATGTATTGTTACCTTCCGTATTAGAAGGAATAAGTTCTGCATCTGTTACAACTACATCTGTCTTTCCGTTATTCATGATTTCGTCTGATGTGGTAACACCTTCTGTGGTTATAACCACATGATCATCGTTTTCCATTGCCTTCATCATTGCATCGTCGAATTTCTGTCCTGAAAACATGATTGCAAGTCCGCTTACTGTTGCAAGTACACAACCTACGATACATGCGATTGCTACGATTCTTGTTACGATTCTTAATGCTTTACAACTCTTTTTAACTTTTGCTAATTTAATATTCTCTTCGTTCATGATTATCTCCTTTTATTTACAACCAATTATTAGTTTAGTTTCTGTTTTGCAATTCGCTTTCGCTTTTTGCTTTGCGTTTTGTTCGCGCTGGGCGTTGTGCTTTGCTTTCGCTTTTTGCTTCGCGCTTTGCGTTTTATTTGAGAACCGGCCCGGCCGTGGTCCGTTCTCTAAGCCATTGAAATCCGCCCTGGCCACGGACGTTTTTCTCTTGCTATGTCATTATATTACAACAGCAAAAAACGTTTGTCAACAATTTTTTTATCGTTTATCGTTAATTTTTT
>JAEEGJ010002532.1_pt1 | contig 90961 bp, 75 predicted proteins | sample 8958761 | NCBI WGS metagenome assembly JAEEGJ01 (sample SAMN16246546, study PRJNA631951) | gut metagenome | biome: gut microbiome; feature: rumen; material: RS-attached | host: Bos | place: Iran: Karaj | collected 2018-10
AGTAATATTCACAAGCAGAGAAGAGTATGGCAAATAAACCAGTAGACATGAGTAAATTGAAACAAGTTCTCCGGCTCTACAAGAATGGTGACATGTCCAACCGCAAGATTGCGGAGACAGTGGAGCTTGACAAGAACACAGTAAACAAGTACATCAACCAGGCTAAGAAGGACAGACTGAGTATCGATGAGCTCCTGGCTCTCGACGATCCGGTTCTTGCCCATCGCATGGTGGGAGGCAATGCTGCCTATTCAGATGCCAGATTTGACGAACTGAAGACGATGCTCCCGTACCTTGCGTCTGAGTTGAAACGCCCCCATGTGACAATGCAATTACTATGGGAGGAATACTGCAAGGAGTCTGCGCGTCCCTATGGGATTACCCAGTTCAAGGAGCATCTCAACAGGTATATCGCAGGCACTACTGACAAGACTGCATCAACAATCCTCAAGGATCTTTACGTAGGTGGAGAAAAGGCATTCCTTAACTTTGCAGGCGGCAAGATGCAGTATGTAGACATAGATACTGGCGAGATACATAGCGTAGAGGTCTTCGTGGCCTGTCTGCCAGCTACTGACTATGGCTTTGCAATGGCAGTACCGTCGCAAAAGGTGGAGGACTTTATACGTGCCGTTGAGTGCTTCCTAAGACACATTGGTGGAGTTCCCAAGATTCTGGTGCCAGACAACCTGAAGGCTGCGGTCATCAAACGCGAGAACGGTATGCCTGTGCTCAACAAGATCTTTGATGACTTCTGTAATCACTACGGCTGTGTAGCAATCCCTGCACGTCCTGTACATCCTAAAGCGTGCCAGATTCCGCTATCAGGCAACCATCATGGAAACCCAGTTTGATGTAAGCCGCGGACTGGACAAGAATCGTGTTATGGAACTGGCCACCTGCCGCTACATCAAGAGTGGCGTCCCTGTCATCATCACTGGCCCTGCTGGTACAGGCAAGAGCTGGCTTGCTACAGCCCTGGGCCATCAGGCCTGTATGCTAGGCTTTAAGGTGCGCTACTTCCATGTGTTTAAGCTCTTCGAGGAGATTACGAACAATCGCATCGAGGGTACTCTCTCTAAGTTTTTCAAGAAGCTTGCCGACACTGATCTGCTTATCATCGACGACTTTGGTGTAAGGTCACTCAACAAGCAGCAGATGCTCGATTTTATGGAACTGATGGAAGACCGTCATGGCATGAAGTCAACCATTATTGTTAGTCAGTTGCCTGTGGCCAACTGGTATGACATGATGAAGGTAAACTCTACTGCTGCGGATGCCATTTTGGACAGAATCGTGCATACGGCACAAAGATTTGAGTTAAAAGGTGATAGTTTAAGGAAAAAATGATTATCTTTGCCGCGAAATTAGTTTAGCAGACTCGTGAGTGACTGATTTTGTCCGATGCTACTGACTGAATTTCGCCCGACGTAAGCACCAGGGCATGGAAAGCCATTCAGATTGAATGAGGCAGATTATCTTTGTTAAAGAAATATGTACAAAAGTTTCTTTAAACGTTTTATCGATTTCTGGATTACGATTCTGAAAGTGCTTAAGCGTGATGGTATTTCGCAGGAGGGGAATGCTACGATGGAGGCGTTTAATGGGAGGAATTGACCACAACTTATATTACCTCCCCAGCATAGTTCATCTTTTTCCCAAGCACAGTACACACTATCATCTGAATATCCTTAATAAAGGAATAGTGTCTATAATAATAGCAGTTCAATCTCACTTTATCCGGATATATCACATTGTTATTATACTCCACCGCAATCTCTTGAGCCCCCCGCTTGTCGCCCTCTTCTTGCTTCAAAACAACATACTCCGCAATCATCTCGTCTTCTAATCTATACTTCAAAGTTGCTGGACCTGTAATACCGGGGCGTAATTTCAATACATCCCTGTCATCCCCCTCAAGTTTATCAGCATAACCGGGAACATCTGGTCTTGGCCCTACAAAACTCATATTACCTATCAATACATCCCAAAGCCCAGGTAACTCATCTAACTTATAATGCCGTAGTTTTGCCCCAAATGGTGTTATTCTACTATCGCCAGCAACTGAAACAGAGCTACCATTATGTTTTACTGTCATTGTTCTAAACTTATGACAGCAAAACAACTTTCCACCTTTCCCTACTCTTTTTTGTACAAAGAAAGACGGTCCTCCAGGCATCTTTATCTTGATGAGGATGGCGATGATTATCAATATTGGCCATAAAAAAAATAAACCAATTAATGATAACGCCCTATCGAGTAACCACTTCAATAACATATCAATACAATCAAGATTCTGGCAATATCTCTAAATACAACTCATTATGGGGCATTTCTTTCACCACCTTCACATTACTGGCAGATAGTGCAGATTTATATGATGCCACATTATCCTTCGATACAGTTTCAAATAGTCGAAGGCCTATGCCAAAGCCCACCTCATTTAGGATCTTGTTCATAGCAGTGCCAAGCCCTTTACCACGATAGTTAATATCCACCATCCTACCACGATATCCTACACCATAAAAAAAACACCTATTAAAACAATATCCAGATATTTTTCCATTAGCTTTATCCTTAAGGATATAAGCCAGAAAAGCATTGCTCTTTTGAAACCTCTTAATACTTTTCATATCAAACCCATGCGGTCGAAAGTATGTAAACGCATCCACTGGCTGCTTAGCAAAGAATTCCACAATTGTCTTGGTGCCAATATCCTTAACTGGTACTATTTCAAATCCCTCAGGTATCGTAGAAAGATTAAGCAATCTGAGCTTTCTGCCATACCTAAACGAAAACAGCAGATCGTTCATCATCTCTATGATATTCCAAAGCCAATTAAGCTTATCTCTTAATATGTGAGCTAACTTATATAACATAAAAGACAGAATCTTATTTCTTTATTTTATCAATATAAAAACCCTACACTTTAGCCAGAAAGCCAAGGGATGGCAGATTAATAACCCAGGATTGCCTCTAATGATTTGCCCATAGCACACCTCAATTCGCTGCGGCAGCGCGCTGAAATCTTTGTAAATGAGTATTGTTAAAGCTCCATATTAAAATTCTGAAGATCATCATAAGTCTCAGATGAGAATGGGGTCAATTTCTCATCATAGAAATCATAAAGGCACTTCCTAACAAAGCTTTGATCAAACCTGTCTGCAATCATCTTCCTAGCATTACCTGCCATCCACTCACGAGCACTCTTATCCTTCATCATATTGATCATAGCATCAGACAAGGCTTCGGCATCTTGAGATGGAATTATCACGCCATTTTCACCTTGTTTGATGATCTCACGTGAGCCATTGATATCAGTCACTATGGATGGTAATCCCATGGCTCCTGCTTCCAAAACAGTATTTGGAAAGCCTTCACGATAACTTGGGAGAACAAAGCAGTCACTGGCTGCATAATATGCCAACAATTCATCACCGAACTTACCTCCAACAGATTCTATATTCGGATTGTTAGCAATTATCTCTCTAGATTTTTCAGAGATAGGATCAAGACAGTCTTCATAAGGACCAACCAAGATCAATCTCGCTTCAGCCAAACCTGACAATTTATCAAAAGCCTTACATAATTCATTGATGCCTTTGTCTTTTACTATTCGGCCAACATATAGAAAGGTAAATATTTGTTTGCGAATTAACTTTGCTTTATCCAAAATCGCCGGTCTACGAGAAAACTTCTCCATATCCACTCCCATCACGTTTCCATAGCCGAGCACCTTTAATGTTTTCTTCGTAATCCCGTTATTAATCAAATCATTCTTCACCCCTTCTCCTTCTGGAATAATATGAGTGGCACAAGCACACGTCAACCAATCTGTTGCCATTAGCACCATCCGCTTCAATCCTGTCAAAGTCGGAAAAACCAAACCTGTGAATGTATGCACCCTCACCGGAACTCTTGTTATCCACGCTGCCAACATACAAAGCAACCCCGCCTTTGGAGTCATCGAATGTACCATCGTTGGTTTTTCTTTATGGAAAACCTTAATCACTCTCCAAAGCGATACCACATCCTTTGTTATGGATATGTGCCTCTCCATAGGAACAGCTATTGTCCTCACCCCTTCTCGCTCAGCCACTCTCTCCAGTGCCGCACCAGGTGATGACAATCCAACGACTTCGTATTTTTCAGACAACTCTTGCAATATTCCTTTGCAGAATGTATCTAGAGATTCAGGAACCGTCGTCGCTCGAATAATCTTAGGCTTCATAAAGAAAACTTGATATCTTTAATGAAATGCTGCCATCTCTCCTCTGGAGGTGGGAGTTTCTGCCAGTCACCATATTGCATCTCACAGAATCGTATAGGATCCGCAGGAAGGTATACTTCAATATCATCAAATTTACCCCTTGACACAGGAAAAAAAACAGCTTTTGGTCTTGGCATGAAACTTTTGGCACTAGCAGGACCTACTGGCCAGCAATAGTAACCAGTCTGCTTATCCCATCGGGTAAATCTGTCAATTCTATTATACCATGATTGAGTTGAACTAAAGGAGAACAGCCATCCTACAAAGTTCCGAAACCTATAGTTCCTTCTTGCATCCTTACTTCCACTCATCAGCTGCTTTACAAAATCACTTGGGTGCTCATATTGGTCTACGGATCCTGCCACATACATCAACAGATAAGACCAGTACATCCGTATCTTGATAGACCATTTTCCCGTTGGAGCATTCTCTAAAGGGAATATATCAAGAAAGATGCCTGTCTCTTCATTGTTCTCATCAGTCCCAGGAGTAAGAAACCTTGTTGTAGTATCAACTATTTTACAAAACCTAGAGATTGCGCCATTCTTACTATTCGGTGCATAAAGTTTGTATTTCTCGGGCAACTCATCAGCATAGAGATGTACCAATTTGTCATAATCGTCACGAGGCATCAGAAGATCCATATCGTCATCCCAGGGTATGAAGCCCTTATGACGGACAGCTCCAAGCACACTGCCAAATGCAATCATCATTTTAAGACCATGCCTGTCGCAAACCTTTTCAACATCAATATACATCTTTCGCAAATGGGCCTGAAGTTGCTCTCTCTCTTCGTCTGTCATCCTATGAAGAAGTGTTGATTTAGAACACATCTCCAAATATATGTCTTTTGACCGAATAAAACCGCTCATATTAGTAACAAACCTGAAACTTTCTATTTTATAATTCTATTGTATAATGAGAATATTGTCTCTTTATCAAGAGTGACTGGATTATTCTTGAGCCTTATCGGATTAACAGATGATGAAAGAATATTCAAATCCTCAGTTCTTTTTTTTGAATGTGGATAATTGATCTCTAAAATATCCAGCATCAAACGAAACTCTTTAATCGCATCAACAGGGCCTGTAGAAACTCCCATGGCTCTGGTTATTTGATCAAACGTATTCTGAAGATAATCTGAGCCTCGATTATCGATACACTTATCTAAATGATGAATCATATATTCCCATATTTCTGGAAGACCTATGGCTACTACATGACCATGAGGAAGATTATAAAGAGATGTTATTTTGTAACTAAAGGCATGGGCTGCAGTTGTTTGCGTGATACAAATAGCTTGGCCTGCAACATTAGCGGCTTGCATAATAGCAGCAGCTGATTCATCTGTATTATTAAAAATGTATGTTCTGCATTGAGAAGGTCAACACCTTTACATACATCATCGTATAATGGGTTGGGGGTAAAGTCGGAGAACTTCACAAACGGAATATGGATGTTTTCTACCTCATCCTTTATATTAAGGAATGGGAAAGAACTGTCTATCACTAAAAGTGTTTTCTTTGAGCCTTTCAACGCCTCAGAAAGACACTCTATTCCATTTAAAATCTTTTGTTTCATCATTTCTGAAGAAATTTCATTAATGCCTCTTTATTCTCGACTGGAGTAGTTGTTGGCCTACCAAGATCTTTACGATTCCCCTTTTTTACTCTGACTTCCAAAAGGGTTAAACCATCCATTTTTGAGATTTCATTTAATATTTCCTGAAGATCCTCATTATTGCTTACGCTATATGTATGAGGATAACCCACAGCCCGAGCAACACGAGGGAGGTCAATATTGAGTCCAACTGTAGGCTGACCACCTACACTATCATGGGCGCCATTATTGAAAACCACATGTACATAGTTCTTTGGAGCTTTCTGAGCCACAATAGCCATAGACCCCATATGCATGATGGTTGCACCATCGCCATCAAAGCACCAAACTCTGCGATCTTGCTTTTCCAAAGCAATGCCAAGAGCAATCTGGGAAGCATGGCCCATTGAGCCTACAGTCAAAAAATCTCGTTCATGTCCTTGATTTATCGCTGTACGATATTCAAAGAGTTCTCTGCTTATCATACCTGTAGTGGATACAATGACATCTTTCTCATCTAACGCAGCAGTAACAGTCTGAATTGCCTCCTCACGACTCATCGTGAGATTATTCTTTTCTACATTTTGTAGCGTATACGTCTCAAAGGTATCTTTCTCAATAACCAATGCATAAACTTCTTTGCGATTTAAAGCTTCTACTGCTTTTTCAATCTGTTTCTCTACCTTATTCTCCTCCTTACTCAACACATCATAATTGACACCCATGGTATTTAATAAGCCTGTTGTAACCTTACCCTGCTTGACATGTTGAGGTTCATCATGCACTCCAGGTCTTCCACGCCAGCCTATCAGCAACAGAACTGGGATGTTATAAACCTCAGGATCTGTCAGGGACGCCAACGGGTTGATAATATTACCCTCGCCACTATTCTGCATATAAACGCATGCTGGCTTTCCTGTTGCCAGATAATGACCTGCAGCAAGGCCTACGGCAGCACCTTCGTTTGCTGTGATGATATTATGCTGGTCGTCAGAATGGTCTGTGATATATGCACATATATTTTTCAATAGGCTATCAGGTACGCCTGCAAAGCAGTCAATACCATTCTCACGAAGCTTTTCAATGAAAAAATCTGGTCTAATCATTATTGCTCAGGGATAAGGGTTATTATATCTTTGATTGACATACACTTATCATCGCATTCTTTGGCGCGATGATTCTCAAGTATAGTGCGAGCTGCATCTTGCATAGCAGGGAAACCTGTACGAGTCAGTTGGTTAGCATAGATAACAACATTCACGCCACGTTCTTTAAATTCCTGTTCGGTAACAGTATTGAAACTTGTCGGTACAACCACAATTGGAGTTGTTGTGTTCTTTTCACGGAACTTTTGAACAAACTCGAAGATTTCTGTCGGATCCTTTTTTCGAGAATGAATCATGATAGCATCTGCACCCGCTTCAGAGAAAGCGAAAGCACGCTCCAACGCATCATCCATACCCTGCTCCAAAATCAGAGACTCAATACGAGCACAAATCATGAATTCCTTGGTTTTCTGAACTTTCTTACCAGCCTTAATTTTCTCACAAAAGTCGGAAATGGATGCTTGAGTTTGTTTAACCTCTGTACCAAAGAGACTGTTCTTTTTCAATCCTGTCTTATCTTCAATGATGACCATCGATACCCCCATACGCTCTAATGAACGAACTGTATAAACAAAATGTTCTGTCAAACCGCCCGTATCACCATCAAAGATAATTGGTTTGGTTGTAACCTCCATAATATCATCAATGGTACGGAATCTGGATGTCATATCCACCAACTCAATATCAGGTTTTCCTTTGGCTGTTGAATCGCAAAGACTACTTACCCACATGGCATCAAACTGATATGTTTTGCCATCCTGAAGTACCTTCGTATTCTCTACAATTAGGCCTGTTATACCACTATGGGCCTCCATCGCAGTTACCAAGCCCTTCATATTGATAAGCTTACGCAACCTGCCTCTACGAATATCCGGCATAGATGCCTCTGAGCGATGGTTGGCGTCCAACTCCTTGTATTTCGGATTATTACTATAGGGATATTCTACTAACTTTCCACCATATTCCGCTAACACATCACAGACTTCCTGACGAATGGGTTTCTGAAAGCCCTCTTTCCAGTCGTCTCCATGAACCACATAATCAGGCTTTAAAGTTTCAAGATTTTCTTTATATGAGAGTGATTTCTGCTCAACCACCCGCTCTACCCCGGCCAAGTTCTCAAATAGTGCCTTACGTTCTTCAAAAGGAATTAATGGATAACGTTTAAAACTGGCCACTGCTTCATCGCTCAGAATACCAATAATCAATCTGCCAAGGCGTCTTGCTTTGTTAATAATAGCCACATGGCCTGAGTGAATATATTCAGTGCTGAAGCACATATATACTGTGCGCTCATTAACTTCTGCCAGTTTCTTTGATACGACCTCCAAATCTGAAGGCGTATCAATCTCGGCACATAGCATATCCTTCACATCACAAGGATATATCTTGCACTGGTCGGAAACCTCATTGAAAGCATTCTCTGCATAACACTTGCGTTTCTCTGCCTCGCAGAACTTCTCAATATTAGACAACCATACGAGCCAATCTTCTTTCATAATCTTGTACAATGGTTGTGCAGCCATAGCATTTTCGAAGAACTCAATGCCTACCTTTTCTATTCTGCCTTCTTTGATTACAGCCTTGAAATCTTTTTCTGGCAAAGGCAATGTACTGCTAACAGCCATACAACTTACCTCACTGTTAACCACTGCTTCCATTACAAGGTTTTCAAACACCAAGTCTCCATGCATCAGGATAATGTCATCATCCTTCAAATTCTCCTTTGCGCAATAGATGCTATAGATATAGTTGGTAGTCGCATAGTCGGGATTATTAACAAAGGTAAACTTTATCGGCAAATGCAACTTATCGCAATAGTCAACAAGCACCAGATCGTAATAACCAGTGGTCATCACAACTTCTTCAATCCCAAAACTCACCAACTGCCTGAGCTGACGGCTCAGTATTGTGTTATGAGCAGATATCTCTGTCATACATTTGGGGTGTTCTTTGGTTATCACACCCATTCTATGGCCAAGGCCACTATTAAGTATTAATGCCTTCATTGATTATGAATAATATCAAATCTATTAACAAATTTCATCTTATTATTTACTATTGAAGTGTAATGTTTCAAATATACCTTTATACAAAGAAAAAACTGAAACAAACCTTTATTTACAAGAACAGCCATTAACCTTGAAAGAATACAAGATTGCCACTCCTTATGCCCAATATAAGAAAAAAATGCATTTGTCTGATACCAGTGATTTAACCTACACAAATAATAATCCTCAGAATTACGTCTGTTATTTGTCATTCCATTTGTTGTGGTATCATAATAATAAATAGCTGATTTATCAATTACGATGCTCTTGGATAGGAAACCAATCTGATAGGTAAAAAACATATCATTTCCATTGACGGTTTCTTCAAACAAAATTTTATTATTTTCAACAAACGATCTTCTAACCATCTTATTCCATGGGGCATTGATCCTGTATTTAATAAAGTCTAAATCATCCTGATTGACACCGTATTTCTCTATTAGAGAATCTACTTCAATTCTATTCCCTGGTTTGATTCTGAAATAATTAAAATACACAACATCATAATTAGAATCTTTGTACTTATCTAAACAAGCCAACAATTCATCACTATAAAAGTCATCTGCATCGGCGAACAAAAGCCATTTCCCCTCCGCTAAACTCAAACCCACATTACGCGCATGACCAGCCCACTTTGCTTCTTTGCCATTCAAATATTTGACAACGACTCTTTCCTTATGAAAAGACGGTTTTAATTCATCATTACTATTATCATCAACAACTATGATTTGGACATCATCACGCTGTGGTATAGAATCTACACAACGCTTCAAAAGATCCGGAGAGTTTTTATGAGGTATAATAAATGTATAATTCAACATATTGTTACAGTACATATCAAATACCTAAAACAATTTTGGAAAGATTGTTTTGGCATATGTTTGAATAATGTAGAAACATGCGCGTAATGTTCCATAAGGCAGACATTTTCTGCAATAATATAAGGTCTCTTTGGGGTTGGGCCCTAAAGGATGTGACAGAAAGCTCCATCTTTCTTTAAAGGGAACCGATGAATCATAGCATTTAGGTAATACTTTATTTGATTCGCAAGTCCCTATATATTTATGTGCGACGAATAGTTTAATGCCTTTCTTTTTGGCTCTTATTCCGTACTCCCAATCACCCTGGCTATGTCGAAAAAAAGGATCAAGTATACCAACACGCCCAACAACCTTAGACGGTATCAATACACAATTACCATTCAACCAGTCTGCTTCTTGAAGTCTTCCATTGGGCACCAATAATTTCTTATTTCGACGCCCTCCATAGGTTACATAACTATCGTCATTAGCTGCGTGAGTAGATCCGCAAATTATTACGTCCTTTGTTCCACTCATCTCACAAGCATCCAACAAAATTTGAATTGCATTTTTGAAAAGAAAGGTATCATCATTTAGCCAAAAATAGAAATCTGGTGCATCTTTTAAAGCCTCCTGCCATGCCAACAACATTCCTCGATTCCAATAAAGAGTTCCATCCCCTTTTATTATTTTAACATTTGGATAAGTATTAGAAACAGCTTCTGGCGTACCATCAGTACAACCATCATCTACAAGATACACATCAATCTTATAATTTCCCGTATTATTAAGAAATAACTGCTGTAAACATCCTAATGTACAATTCTTTCTATTATGAACCGTCATTAAAACAGCAATTACAGGCTGTTTACTATTCTCTTCTTTCTTTAATCCTATGCACATCTTCTACTTTTTCTTATTTATTTCATATAATCCCTTAAAAGCAATAGAACATTTACTCCCATAAAAAGAAACATCGTCAACAAAACTTTGCTTTGTGGTTTTTTAAATTTGGTATAATATGTCAATAATGGGTATAGAGTTATAAACGGAATCAAAAACCAACTAAGATATGCCACTCTATCTGTGAATTCTATACGAATTACCAATATCCACATTGCATTCGCAAATATATAAGATCGAACAAGAAGGCCATAAAGCTCATCTTGAATTCCTTTTTTACCAATATAATAATATGCGAATAGGAGAGGCATTATTGAATAAAGGAGGAAATCCAATCTAAATCCGGATTTATATACTGAACTAGCCCCTCCAATTGTGTCACCATACTTCATTACTCGCTGATCTAAATCAGCAAAATTATTCAGCACATCAGAGACATTAAAGTTTAAAATTGTAAGCAAAAGACACATTACCCAAAAAACAATAAAGAAGCGATAATCTCGAATATATTTGGCAATTAATAATGAAAGAATAAAAATAATAACCGACTTATGAAATAGTAACGCAAAAATCAACAATGCAATTCTAATAATACTATTAGAATCCTTTCTAAACGAAAATAAAACAAAAGCAATTGCCAGCCCTTGTCTCAAGGTATTTGTTCCATAGCTAGAGAATCCTAAAACGCCCGTTGACATAACCAAAAAATACATGATTCTCTTTTTATCCAAAATATTCAAAGCAAAAGAATAATATGATAAAACATAAATAAGAGCAGTCATGAACCACAACATATAAATATTAGATCCAAACAACTTAGCGCAAACAATATTATGCAGAACCCAACCCATGTCTTTATATTCTAAATCGAAGCCATATGTACTAATATTATAAAAGGCCTTCTCATACCTATCTTTATCTGTCAAATTTATCGGATCAATTGGATAGCCCGCTAATGAAAATATAAGTATAATAATATAAATAAAAGACAGCCACGGAGCAATATTTGTAATCCTCCCCTTCTTGACAGGGATAGATATCAAAAATAACAAAATAACAAAAGGCAAGAAGTCTACAACGAATTTAAACATAAGAAAAATCTCCGTTTCACATGCTTTGATCTCCCTCAGAAGAGAAATATTTAATAATTCTACAAGGATTGCCTCCAGCAATTACATCTTCTGGAATATCTTTGGTTACAATACTCCCTGCCGCGATAATACTCCTTGCTCCTATCTTTACCCCCTTCAATATCTGACATCTTGCACCTATCCAGACATCATCCCCAATTACTACTGGTGCAGACTTGATAGTTTGGTGATATGCATCTGTACCTACCTCTTTTCGATAACTCCTCCTTCTTTGCTGGAATGATATCGGGTGTGCGTCATTGTCAATTATCAAGCAATCTCCACCAATGTTCACATCATTACCAATAGTTATACTTTCACTCGCCCACAAACAACTGGAGCTAATACCCACTCTATCGCCAATTAATATTTTTGCCTGAGGTGAAGCCGTATAAAACACTCCTCGAAGATTTCTACATATAGGATTTATACAATCTCCACTAAGAAAGTGGAAATCGTCTCCTATTTCTATTATACCATCTCCTTGAACATACACTTTATCATAAACCATCAAACGTTTACCATACCTTACCCCGATCAACCAAAACCACAATCTATTAAAACAGATATAAAACCGAATTTTTAGATATGAAAACAAGCTAAAAAAACGACTTAATGAACGCAACATCTTACCCATCATTTACACATATCATACGCTCTCCGGGTAGCGTTTATAAAGCCCTTACCATACTTTAGGTCTGGCTCGAGATAATTCCCTTCGCCCCATTCATTCCATGCCTTCAGGAATACCAGATTGTGTTCTCCCTCACGATGACAACATTGGCTAAATATCTCAAAGCTCAGATTCTCCCATTTCTTCGGTGAATGGTCATTTATGACCACTCCCCTTTCCTTACTTCGAGGAGAGTGATCGAAATTTGGATTGATGCAGGGATGGCAATTATTGGCCAGATTATAATGTGACAATACGTATCGGCTATAATTATCGTAACTGAGAATCTTTGGATAATGAAACAGTTTCCTTCTAACTTTCTGTATAAAAGAAGTTTCTTCGTTCTTGAAATTCAAAATAAAATCTGGAACGATAGCATTATAGCCTCTATTCAGAATCTCATTACTAAACTCTGTTTGAAAAGTAAAACCAAAAAAATAGAATGGTTCTAGCCCATTTTCTTTGGCCAGTTTATCCCAGATATCCTTAAAAAGAGGGAAATCCAAAAAGTTGTAAGAATCAAATACTCCGAAAATCGGTTTACCATCAACCTTCATATATCTCTTATCCTTGAAAGCAGGAAGCATTGCATTGAAGTGGTCAATATAATCCTGCTCGCCAGGATAAGTTTGTTCAATTAGCAATTTATCAGGTTTTGTTGGATCCCACGTTTTCTGATACCAGCTATGATTTGCCCAGCACAAACAGAAGGGGAAATCAGGTTTTCCACTTTCAACTACTTCACGGAACACCCTATCGAGCAATCTACGACCAGCGAACCAATAATGCCAATAACAGAACCCCTCTATACCTGCCTCACGTGCCATCTCGGCCTGTTGTTCTCTTACTTCAGGAACACGCAAATCATAATATCCCAAATCTGCAGGAACTCTCGGCTGATAATGCCCTCTGAAAAGTGGTTTAGCATTACCAACATTTGTCCACTCCGTGAATCCTTTCTGCCACCACTCGTCATTCTCCTTGGTTGGATAATACTGTGGCAGATAGAATGCTATTAATCTTGGTTTTGACATTTTTCTAATTTAATGATTTTATAATTCTCGCAGGAGCTCCAGCAACCATCGTGTTTGAAGGTATATCATTTGTTACAACGGAGTTAGCACCGACAATCACGTTATCCCCGATGGTAACTCCCGCAAGTATAGTTGCCTTATCCCCTATCCAAACATTATTTCCTATGATAACTTCTCCTTTTGACACCAGTTTTCTACTTATAGGATGTATAGAAGCTTCATCTATTGATAAGCCTCCATGACTATTATCACCTATATAGACATATCGTCCCGTAAGAAGACCATCGCCAATAGTGATTTTATTGATCGATGTGATATGTGTATGTTCTCCTATATTACAATCGTTCCCTATAGTTATCGTTGATGAATAAGTTTCACCAGCATACTTAACCCAACAACCAAGTATACAATGAGCTTGTATTGTAGTATTATTCCCTATATGTATATTCTTACTACCGCCTCCCCAAAAACGACAAGGGTAATGAAATGATGAACTTTCTCCGAAACTACCTACGAAATTACGAAGCCACATTGTATATATCACATCTCGATAATGTGACAATCTTCGAGTCATATTGTAGGTATAAATCCTGCTCGTCAGTTTTATGACTACTGCAAGAACTCTTTTTATGGGATTATTGTTCATAGACTATAATCTCGTTTCAATGCACTTATTAATTAAGGAAGGGAAATTCTTAAGAAGTATAAGATATGTCTGCAAGTATAGTGTTGTCACTGGTTTATTTGACTTATAACTTTTCTCCCATATCCTAAGACCTTCTTGTTTATTTTGTGTAAGTGCAAAAAGCCTGATTTTCTCAATCAAACTTTTTTTCTTTCTTTTCCTCTTAGCAACATTTGGTCTATGATTATGTATTACAAAATTAAAGTGGCTGCTATTACTTGCATCCTCACCTTCTGGTAATAAATAATAAATAGGTATTTTATTCTTCCACAAGCAATACATATAAGAAAATTGGTCTCTGCAAGAATAGTTTAGAATCCATTCCCACCACTCATCATCAACCTTCTTGACTTTTTCAGTATGTCTCCTGAAAATCATATTATTCTCATTCAGGCCGAAATGCTGAGGAAAGTGTCTCAAATATAACTCATGGCATTGTTTTATACCTGTATAATCGTGCTCAACATGCATCGAGCACATATCAAAAGCATGATCATATATACAATCTCTCCCTGTTACAACAAGTTTAACACCTGCATACTCCACACCAGCATTAACTAATTCAATGAATCTAGAATATATCCAATTATCCTTAATTTGAATATTTGCATCTAAATATAAGGAAGCCTCGTATTCTGAAAGCAAATTGGCGGGGTGAGTTTTAGGATACCGCGACAATCGGATTTTATCAAGATTGTGGATCTCAGGTACTTTTCGAACAGCCCAAGCACCCTCTTTATCAGTATTTACTTTATCAGTAAATAATATATAATCAAATCTGTCATCAATAACCAGAGGTTGAAGTACATCTTCATAACCACCAGTAATAACAGTATAAATAGCGAACTTATTCATTGCCACTATTTCTGATTCTTGTAATTCTCTATTCTTAATGCTTTCCACAAATAGTATTCCCTTAATCTTATCTTAGTTACCTCAAAGAAGTTCTTTCTTCTTTTCTCAACAACAGTATGATATGAAATACATTTATTATCTTTTTCATCAATTTTTTGAATCACTTCTCCCTGCCAAACACCCAATATCCATTCTGCATATTTTTCAACAGAATTCTCATTGAAAAAAATAAGCCTGCGTGAGTGTTTCTGAACTATTTTATCTAATTGATTATAGAAAGATTGTTTGTCATCAAAAGTAAAATCTATATCTGGTATTGATTTGTGGAACCCATCATAAGTTATGCACAGGGGCACACCCTGAGCATAAGCATCATATGAGCCCATAGCCCCACCATCCATTCCCATATAAATATAATAATCAAGAGAGGCCAATTTATTCTGTTGGAATTGATATTCATAAGGCAATTTCCTTGAAGCATTATGCCATTCATATGAACAGTCTAATGATTCCAACTCATCGCATACATGATTCCATCCTTTTCCTATGAAAACGAAATTAACTAGTTTCGCGTCTTTATTTTGCTTACAATAATCTATTAGCCATTTTTCATTCTTTCTGCCATCTGTATAACAAGCACTAAAAATACCAATACTAATCGGTCGCAGGTAAGTGTTACGGACAGGGAGTGTCCTGCCAAACACCTTAGACTTATCAACCCCTAATTCCATTAGATAATGAGCATCTTCTTGAGACATACAAACATAAGAGTCAAAAAGATCCTTCATGTCACATACTAATTTTTCTTTGTATGCATCATCTATATGAGTCACGAATACTGAGTTGTGTTTAGCCTGAGGAATAGGAACTGCCAAATGATAAGACATATGATAGCATATATCTTCATTATTATATTCTTCTGTTGTTCCACACCTACAAGTGTAGCCTAATTTCTCCGCTTCTGCTTTAATGTCATTAGCAATTTTACCAACGATCCAGTCATTGCTAAAAACATACATATTGATAAAAATACTTTTCATGATCTTATATACATTATATTTTGTGAATCAAAACTCTAATTACATTTTTCTCAGCTTTGTTTGTGAATATATAGCATATCATTAATTCCAATATCAGGACAGCAACAACATTAAATATAAAGAATAATAAAGATTTTGCTGTGAAAATGCGAAACGATATAAATAACAAACATGAAGATACAATAGATAGTCCTACCATGGGTATGATGACTTTCTTGATATAACTAAAATATGGAAATTTTAATTCAAGGGTAGCATTGACAATAAGAGAAAATATTATAACGACTTCCATTATGGACAAAACGGCAAATGGCAGCCATATTATAGAATAAATTTTAAGCAACAGATAAATCAATGCCAAGAAAAAAAGCATTACTATAACTTCGATAATCATCATTCTCTTTATTCTGCCCAATGCCATATTCATTATATTAATAGGTTCATGGAATGCCCTGATTAATAACGTTACAAGTACAAGTCTTGTGAATAAAACTGTATATTCTGGAACTTCTACCAACCAATAATGCAAAAGTTGAGGACAGAAAATAAATAGTGGTAATATTGGTATGATATTAAGAAAAAATGACATTCTTGATAACATAAATATGGTCTCAAAATAATCTTCCCTTGAATCTTGGACTGACTTCTGCATAGCTAAGGGGCGTATCGCAACGAGAGCATTTGAAGAGACCTGATAAATTAAATATTTCAAACGATATGCTATAGCTCGAGCTGCATTCAGTACTACACCTCCATAAATATTTAAAAGGAAATTTACGCCCTCGTGAATCAGAGAAAAACACAAATTTCCAAAGAAATTCCAACCAGAAAAAACAAAAATCTTCTTAAACAATTGTTTATCTAGTCTAAAAATATACCTACACTCTTCAAAACGACGACAATATATAATCTGAAATAGCAGTGTGGAGATGGGAATAGAAAGCATCAGAACGGAGTAGCTTTTCAAATAATCGTATCCAATATATGGGAGCATAATAATATAAATAAATGAGATAACTGCATCAAGTACCGATATACCTGCATATATTCCCATTTTTTCATTTGCAATTATTACTGCATCATATGAAAGGCTTAATATCCTTATGGCTGTTGAAATAATTGTCATCTGAAAAACAAAGAATGCAGCATCTTTTCGGTTATCCGGTATGTCCAGTACGTATTCTAAAAGCCATACTCCTATAAACTCTAAGCATATTACGATTATGATTAAAAGTACAAGATGTATTATAAGGCTAAGATTAAAGATATCTCTTTGTTCTATCCTTGAATCTTCCAATTTCCCCTTTGCAACATTTAGGAAGCGCTGAATAGATTCTGAAAAAAAACACTTGACAGAAGTAAAAGATGTAGATATACTACCCACGATAGACAGAATCCCGTAATCTTCAACTCCAATTGTACTAAGAAAAAGTCTACTAGAATAAAAAGAAATGCACGTCATGACTAAAAGTCTGACATACATTACAATAGTATTTTTAGCAATCCTCTTTGTTGCTTTTTCTCCCATTTTATGATTGATAGAATTTTATTATTATATCAGATATTTTCTTTATAATTGATTCAGATAAGCCACTTCCAGATGGTAAATAGAAACCATTTTCTGTTAACCATTCACATACAGGATAATCTCCAGTACAATCACATCCATAATCCATCATTGCCTTCTGCTTATGCATACCTGTAAAAAGCAAACGTGTATCAATTCCATTCTCTTTCAGAAAAGCAATCAATTCATCTTTGGTATGGCCGTATTTTTCAGGATCTATAACTATTGTATTCATCCAGCATACATCAATACAGTCTTCGCTTGGCTCCGCTTGGAAGATTACGCCGGGTACATCCACCAAATATTTTTTATATAGAGCGTGGTTGCGAATACGCATCTCCCTGTAATCATCCGCCTTCTCTACCTGAGCTAGTCCAATAGCAGCCACCAGATTGCTCATACGGTAATTGTAGCCAATATCCTCATGCTGATAGTTTCGAGGTCCATCAAGAGGGAAGCAAACATTTTTGAAATAGCGGGCACGGTCGTACATCTCTTTATTATTTGTAACAACCATACCGCCCTCGCCTGTTGTTATGTTTTTGTTTGCAAAAAAACTAAATCCTGCTATATCTGAGAATGAGCCTGCTTTCTTTCCGTGATATATAGCTCCATGAGCCTCTGCTGCATCCTCTATCACTTTCAAATTGTATTTCTTTGCAAGAGTACAGATTGCATCCATATCACACATTTTTCCAAAGATATGTACGGGCATGATGGCTTTGGTTCGAGGCGTGATCTTCTCTTCTATCTTTGTCACATCAATATTCCACGTTTCCTTATCAGCATCAACAAATACTGGTTTTGCACCAACGTAACAAATTGCAAATGCTGAAGCAATCATGGTGAAAGTTGGTAGAATCACTTCATCCCCCTTTCCAATACCAGCACCTATTAATGCCAAATGCAAGGCAATGGTACCATTGCATACTGCGACACCATATTCGCATTCGCTATAGGCAGCAAATTGCTTTTCGAATTCTGTCACATACTTTCCAGAAGAAGAAATCCAGCCGGTAGATACAGCTTCTGTTACATATTTCAACTCATTTCCTGCGAGCAATGGTTCGCATACTGGAATAAACTCAGCCATAGATGTACATTTTTAAATCCCTTACTTAATAATTGCAGCTTCATCAGAGATAGGCTCAAAACGAACCTTGTCTTGAGCTCCCAAATATGGACCTTGCTTTACTTCGAAGATATCAGCTCGTTCCAAAACTTTAAACCCATGACCGCCAGCCTTTAAAATAACTATGTCACCACCGCGAGCGATATGGCTCTCTATATATTGCTGATTATCATCATAGAAATCCACACGTACCATACCAGAACGGACGAAAAGAATTTCTTCGGTATAATAGACTTCACGTTTTATTTTATTATGAGTATGAGGGGCTATTACATAATGGTCTGGGCGATTCATATATCCCAATTGCAAACCATCATTCTCTTCTGAGAAAAAACCGATTCCACTACTATGATAAGTTGAACGAACAATAGAGCCAAGCTCAACGCCATTGAATTCTATTTTAATGACATTATCCATAATTTTACAAAATTTGTTATTTTACAATACCTTTCTCTAAATAAGCCGACAGGTTCATCTTTACGCGCTCACTCTCGCGCTCAACAGCAACTTTAGCCATATCATGATCAACCATCAATTTTACCAATTGTTCAAAACTTGTTTTACTGGGATTCCAACCAAGTTGAGTCTTTGCCTTGGTCGGATCTCCCCAAAGATTAACTACATCTGTAGGTCGATAGAAGTCTGGTGAGACTTCTATCAGGCAGCGACCAGTATTGACACTGTAGCCTTTCTCATCCAAACCTTCTCCTCGGAACTCAATATCGATACCTGCATGATGGAAGGCCAACTGAGTAAACTCGCGTACTGAGTGTTGCACTCCTGTTGCAATAACGAAATCCTCAGGTTTTTCTTGTTGAAGTATCAACCACATACACTCTACATAATCCTTGGCATATCCCCAATCTCGAAGGGAATCAAGATTTCCTAAATACAGCTTGTCTTGTTTGCCCTGAGCAATTCGAGCAGCGGCTAGTGTAATCTTACGAGTCACAAAAGTTTCACCGCGACGTTCTGATTCATGATTAAAAAGAATACCAGAACAGCAATAAATATTATATGCTTCACGATATTCTTTTACGATCCAATAACCATATTGCTTGGCTATAGCGTATGGGCTATAGGGATGAAATGGAGTATTTTCGTTCTGAGGAACCTCTTCGACCTTGCCATATAGTTCTGAAGTTGATGCCTGATAGATCCTGCATGTTTCAGATAATCCACACTGACGAACTGCCTCCAGAATTCGAAGCACGCCTGTAGCATCAACATCTGCCGTAAACTCAGGCGAGTCAAAACTTACTTGAACGTGGCTTTGCGCTGCCAAGTTGTATATCTCATCAGGTTTTACCTTACTGATGATCTGTATCAACGACATGGAATCGCCCATGTGCCCATAATGTAAATGGAAATGCAGTCTTCCCTCTAAATGAGCAATGCGCTCACGGAAATCCGTGGAACTTCTACGAATCATACCATGAACTTCATATCCCTTTTCCAGAAGAAACTCAGCTAAGTAAGATCCATCTTGACCTGTAATTCCTGTAATAAAAGCTTTTCTCATATAAAATTTTTTGAGTATTTTATTTTATTTCACATCGAACGAAATGGAATTGAAGAAGTTTTTATTTCAATATTAAGGCCCTTTTTCCTAAAAAGCACTTCCAAAGCCTGACTTTGTAATTTAGGGTTACTTGTTGGACCAATAACAACTCCTTTTAGACATTCTAGTGGGACCTTAATTTCCTTGTAGGGTATCATTAATCCATTCTTAATACGGACATCTGGGAGATCTTCTTCTTTTAATTTTCCGCCCAACTTGGTGAATTCAGCCTTAGCAATTATATCATCAGCGTCTCCGGGATAAATAAACTGGTCAAACAATCTCACTTCTTCCTCATAGGAATATGTTTGATGCTTCATGAGTGGTGATAGTTCCAAAAGAACACGCGCAATAAATTCCCTGCGTTTTTGGAAAAGATTAACATCCTGAGGATTTAAAGAACATTCCAACTTGTACCGTAAATAGAAATTTTTAATTTTATCCCAAATATATGCTTCTCGGATGTCATATTTCATCTCAAATAATCTTGCCCCCATGCCACCTTTTGAATCTTTGTTGAAATGATTATCTAAATCTATATAGCTAAATATTAGGCTTATTCCATTTCCATTGTTACCATATAGAGACCACAGAGGTAAATAATCCGGTTTTTTAGAAAAACTTATAGCATGCACACTTTTGTATATCTTATTGTAGATATTATCTTTTATGTCAGATTCCTGATCTATGAGTATTCCTAATTCGTTATCTTTTGGAAAAGCAAATGTTGAAAAAGGAAGAGCTGTTATCCCAAGTTCTTTTTCGACATCAGGAAGGGCCTTAATCAATTCATCATATAAAAACTCCATCTCATGAGGATCATTCATATAATGAATATTAGAGGCCCAGAATGTCAAGTAGGGAGTTTTGTCTTTCTTCATGGTGTCCAGCATCAGTTTGAGCACTTCTGCGGATGTATAATGATAAATGTATTCAGGAGTCATTATTTGAATGAAGTATCTATAACTTAAAAGGTCACATCGGAGAAAAGATGTAACCAATAGGGGCTAAAAAGAATAGTTGTTTATTATTTGTAACTCTTGCAATCTTTCATGTCCTGGGTGTGGCAGGCGTCGTGGGCCAAACATCTGTTATTACTCTTTGTCTTTCGGTTAATCCCCGCGGGATTAACTGAATATCTTAACACCTTTATCTAATAGGATTTGAGTAACAATACCCTTGATCGTTGGTATCATCTCCTTCCCTTTCTGGATTAAGCCATCCTTTTCGTCATCTTGCATCATTGGGTTCTGACGAATGATCACACAAATGTCAGTATAGCAAAATTCCACAGACTTATCAATATTCTTCTTCTGTACCTCACCTTTGGCAAGTTCCTCATCAAATGCATCTTTGTATTTCTTCAGGATAGCAGACTTGTACATATCAGCAAGCATCTTTGTAGCTTGATCTTTAGCCTGTTCCTTTACAGCATCAATTGCCAAGAGAAGGCTTTCTTCAAGTATATCGTTATTCTTGTATTGCATTGTACCGTAAACTATCTTTTTTTTCGTCCGTACTTAATAGCCTTTGACTTTATGTCGAAACTGCTCCCGTTCGGCTATGCCGCTTATTCGAGCTTGCGAGTCTTAAGAACCGAAGGTCACTGTTCCCGCAGGGAGGTAAAGTAAAGGTATCAAATTCTCCATTCATACACAATACGTCAAAATTGACAGTTTACAGTGCAAAAGTATATCATTTCACTTTTTTTTGCAAAACGTCAGAATTGGCTGCTTACTAGATGTCTTTACATTTTCATACCATATGAATTCTATCAAATCTTATTTACTTCAAATTTACGACTTTCTAGCCCTTTCTTGTGCATCTCATCAATTTTCTTGAGCATATCTTTTATAAAAGCATCTGTATCATTTTGTAACTTTTCTGCTCGTGTTTTTTAGATTGTTAACCTTGTCCGGTTTCATTAGTTATTCTTGAAATATCTCCGAATCTGTCTTAAGTCTCATCTGACAAATTACTATAATTTTACTATTACCTCATCAACCGCCTGCAAACATTCATGTATTAACCTATTATCAAGGTTTACATTTCTTCCATACACTCCATGTATGCCGCCATTCATTTGAGATAGCAAATTACCTTCATGGGCTGTAACAACACCTGAAGTATTAAAATCACGAAGAGAAACAGCGTATTCATTTCGAAAATCAACAACGCTATTAATTTGATTCCGACTCTGAGTAAAATAAAAAGGATTCTGCTGATAGATATCATATAGTTGTTGCGCAGTAGCATCTGACATCGCTAGGAAAGCAGTTGCAGCACCATCATATTGAGTAAAGCGGTTACCAACTATTAAATGTATCTGAGGCAATGGAATTTGATATTGAATAGCCTTTGCAGCAAAAGTCCAAGACCCATATATTGGATGTGGTGGGTTTGAACCATGTAACAATATCATCATTGCAGTAGCAGCAGTTCTTGAAGAATCATCTGCATTCACTGGGCAAATTAATTTATTTGCTGCAACAATTGCCAACTCTGTATATACGCCGAAAGCAGGGTTCGTATCTATGAATACAGAAATATTTCTTTCTAATTGTTCACGCTCTAAGGCAAACTGATTGATGTATTCCTTTATAATATTATGTACCCACACCCATGGTTGCGTACCTGCAACCAATGGCTGCATATTAGCATAAGCCACTATTGCAGGTGCAATTGGTTCAAGATTGCCATCACCACATAACAAAAGTAAATTGGGAGGCATTTTTCCATTGTAAGCATTGACGTTTACACAATAATTTGAGGGTACTGGGATTGCTGCGCCTTGAGTGGTAGACAAAACCTGAGTAATATATCCTACCACAGTTTGTGGTGTTGGTTGAACGCTGCATAATGAAAGGACATTCTGCTCACCAATAGTGCCGCCTCCTAATAACATCATACTTACATTAGCTTGAGGACACATATCAATTACCAGTACATCTTCGTCAGGATGTAGTTCTGCATATCTTGATGCTAAGTGAAAGGTTATTGTACTTTTACCTACTCCACCCTTATTATTCCATATTGCATAATTCTTTATTATTCCCATAAGCTTTCCTAAATATTCTTTATTGCATACTTCTTCAATTAGATTCTTAATTACAAATCACATTCATATAAAAGTTTTATATACTTCATCCCTGTTGCCTCATCAACTCCTGTTTCAATTCTATTCTCTCCTCCATGAAAAACTATTTCAAAGTTGTCATCCAACTTAAGAACTGATTTCAATCGGGTTTTCTTTAAAGCTGCCACATCAGGATTAACTGTATCAGGAAGTTGTTCATTCCCGCCTGTATATGATAAAAAGAGCTCCTGTATTCTACTCTTACCTATTTCATCGATGGCCACTTGGGATAACAAATTGCCAACATTGACAGTCTCTTTTTTTACTTCTTGCAAAGATTTGCTCAACAGAAACGCCTTTTCAATTTGTCCAGTTTCTTGTTCCTTGACATACTGGCCTATAGCCTTAAGGACTGCCTGAGTATTTAAATAATCACCAGCTACAGGAGCACAACGAAGGAAATCATCGTTCCAATATTTAACACTAGCCTTAGAGTGTGATTTGTTTATAATTGCAAATCTGTAACCATCTTCACTTTCCACATTAAATATGACACAACCTTTATCAACCTTATTCATCGCAAAACCCTGTTCAGAAGACAAGCTGATATCAGTACCCTTGGAAGTAAGTTTCAGATATATATCTTTTGTTTCTGCCTTAAATACGCCCAATGCATCCGTCTCAACGTCATTAACCATACATCCCTTCATATATACAACAAAAAGATATCCTCCCGGTATCGACTTATCGATGGTTCTATCATAAAGCAAATATGACAATTCATTGGCGTCATTGTCAAAAGTAGTATTGTCACTGAACACTTCTGATACCAAACTATATACTTTATTATATTCAACACCCTCGGAATGCGTAAATTTATAAAGTTGATGATATTCAATACTAGATAAGAGATACCGCCCAACAAGCCCTTTTGTCAGATCATCACACAGAAGAATCTCCTTTGAGATTTTTACCTTTTCTCCTGATATTCTATTACCAACATAGTTGATTTTAAGGTACTGAATGTTGGAGTTATTGCACTGAATCATAATTAAGAATCTCGTTCTACAAGCAAATAAAACAAATAAAGGAAATATACAGATGTAATAGAGAAATAAATGAACCCACCTACAAATAGTGTAACGACAACATGCACCGCTACAGGTGAGCCACCTTCCCATATTGTAAGGTTACTCAAGACATAAGTATATACTGTAAGTATCAAAGACATAAATACGGTATTCCTATTATAATGTACAAACCTCTTATATAGGCTCTTGCGGTTTTTGAATGACAAGATAACAGTATTACTACCCTGATGAATCAAACCAAATAAAGTTAAGAGGAAGCCAAAGGTGAATGTACCAATCGTAGGGAATTCTTTTATAATATCTTTCATCTGCAGCCACACTGGTTCATATCGCCAATATAAATACATTGCAACTATAGATAATAATAAAGGGGTTATTTTCTCAATGATTCTTCCCATATTCCAAATTATACTACTGAGACAAGTATGTTCCTTAGAGTTGTAAGAGTTGAGTTATGAAGACTCTCAATCTGAGCTTTCCTACTATCCTCCTGAAGATCTCTTTGCTGTACAACAGTTGGAAGATTTATAGCCCCTTTTAATAAGTCAGCAATCAGGTCTGCTGTTTTTGCACCTTTATTCCCTTCAGGGTTTGTTTCAAAACCAACAACTTTCAATGTCTGGACATTGGTTCGCTGCCTTCCATTCAATATGAACATACAAGCCTTAACAAGCTTACTAATTTTGCTTGCATCTAGTCCTTGCTTGTTAGCTTTCTTACCCATGGTTGCATAATGTATCTCCATGATATCGGCATTGTTATCAACAGCCTTCTTTATCTCTGTTTTTATACCTGTCGAAATAGCTTTAGTATTATCCTGATACTCCATCAATACCGCTTGTGGGCATACGACCTTGAATGTAAATTCCTTCAAATAATACATTCGTTTATATTGGTCGTATCCTCCATTCTTGGCTATAGCAATAAAATCAATATCAATAATTTGATAATGTTGCCCATCTTGCCTCCTATTCCACTCTTCCTTTATAAGAATAGAGAAATCGTCAAGATAGCAACCATTACCATTTACTTCGTAGAATATTACCTTCAGATTTTTATTATACAAAAAGGCATTTCCAAAAGCTAGTCTTTCATTCTCTTGTAAACCGAGAGACGAAAATTCACCCGTATCCTTATTTCTCTTTGGCGGCAGATCTTTAATTTGCTCCGTAATAACTATACCAGAAATGAGATCAGAATTTTCTCCTCTATCCCAGAGCTTAATTTCGACAGATTTTTTTTCATAATCCACCTTATAACCACTGAGTTCCAATAGTACATCCTCTAAAAGGACAGGCTCATGAGCCACATCAGACTCTATATTCACCTTTTGAATATCAATTGTTTTCTTTGCCATAGGCTTGTTCTTAATTATAATTTCATTTCTTCACTTCGAGATACTTTTGATAAAGCATCACAAAAACGCTATCAATGAGCATAAGAACAGAGAATCGCACGAAATAGTTCTCATAAATATACTCTGGCATTGACAACGACTTGAGAGTTGGCAGGTTTTGCTGATAAGAGGATGTGTTGTGAGCACATCGATTGCGATGCTTATATAGCTGTTCGAAAATATATGCCAAGTTCTGAAGATTGCCACATGTGCGAACTTTCGTACGCCTGTCCATCAAGCTACAATTATCGCACTTTGCAAAAAGCGAACATGATTTATCTCCACTCTTCAGGAAACAGCAGGACTGGATATTTGAATATATCTTCTCGAAATCCTGATACTGGTGCTCTGCCCAACCCTTTAAGACTGAGCCCTGGAAGATTGACGCTAATGAATCGTAAACAGACTGCTTCAAGAGTTCTTTATCAATAGAAGTTTCTAAATCATAGTCGGGTTCGTATTTACGAATGAGACCAATCAAGTCGTTCATCACAATATTCTTTTCATCATAACAAGAGCACTCGCCTAATGGCTTTTGAGCAAAACGTTTAAAGCGGTATTCGTAATCGTCGGTTGCCAAATCCCAACAAATACACTTAAGCTTCTGTTCTTGGAATCCTGTCATCCTGAGAAAAAGCGACTGCATGATATAATCACAAACTGCTATATTTTCTATACCACCTCCAATACCCCTGCAAGCGCTTACGCCATCTTTGAGTACAGAAGATATGGGTGTAAGAATGAAATCAGTATGAACACTCATTGCAGTAGATGTAAAGCATAAGTATTAATAGACTCCTCCATACGTTTCTGCATATATTTTAGCGCATTTGGAGAACGGGAATGAAGACTACTTTCCTTATATGAATCATACAGATTATCTAATATTTGGTTCAGATTCTGCTTGCCTGAAATGTTTATGTCACGTCCCTGAAAGACGATATAATATATCAGGCCAAAGAAATACGTGTCCATCTGTACTATGGAGGCAAACTTTTTCCTTAAACCTAAGTCATTTATACGTAGTTCAAGTAGTTGCATTCGCCGATGCCAGTCATCCTGACCAAACATTTCCTCCAAACTTGAAAAGATTTCCATTGGTGACTCGCCTACTACAGAAAAGATAAAATTCTCGTAAAAACGTTCCATCTCTTTCACATAACCATTACCACGGGCTACCCAATAATAGTTATTCAACTTCTTATAACTAGATAGCAAAGAAAGATAGCGAACAAAGTCCATCTTTTTTGGGGGCTTCAATCCTATGATTATGTCATGGGCAAAAGAAGGACTAAATAGTTCCAATAAATCTTTATCAAGGAAATAGAGTGCCTGTCGGCTCTCTAGTGGCTGCAATCTTTGTCCCTGAATATTGATGTCACGAAAAACCTTAGAATAATATTTCAACTGAGCCTTTTCTTGAGAAAAATCCGGCACCATATATGAAAATCCTAAAAAAGTTTTGTCCCAAAAGTCATCTGGCAGATTATAATCTTTTCGTTTATAGTTCTGAAGATTAAGTCCAGAGAGTATTGCATCTTTTGTTCTACCATGACAAGTGAGTTTTTTGAAAGTCCAGTCAAGCAACTCATCTTCTTCATAATCCTCATCATCAATTCCATCATCCCGCTCATCTGCTAATACCCTCTCGTGCGAAATAAAATCCTCTGACTGCTCTGGGAACAGGCCAAGATAAGCTAAAAAGATACTTGTTAGACGCTGTTGGCCATCAATAATCAGGTTTTGCTTTTCATCGTTCTCTATATAGACACCTATGGATACAGGAGGAACAAAACGCTTTTCCTGCAAAGTCTCAATTAAAAGGTCCATCTTCTTCTCTTTCCAAACAAAAAAACGCTGATATTCTGGAAGAAGTAGCTCTTTTCTAAGAATCATGTTTATCCAGTGACGAAGCGTATATTCACCATAAAAAACCTTATTATCCATAATAATATTTTATTGCGGTAATTTTTCAACTATCAAATAAGCCATATTCGAAAGTATGTCCTTTCAAATCTGACATTTTACAAATTGTATATTATATCAGTTAGCAGCCAATTCTTAAGACTCGTTAACTCGAATAAGCGACAAAGTCGAGCGCTGACGTATAGCCCCAAAAGGTTCTCAAGACCTTACGAAATAAATGGCAAAGCCGAGCGGCCCTTTCAGGTAAATTAAGTTTTCTTATTTGAATAAAGCCTTTACGCTTCTCGGAATCTGCGTACTGGTAAGTACACCCTTGACTATCATTTGCATATCTATATCAGAGAAATTTCCTTGAAGGAGGCGAACTTTACCGTCATTCATCAAATCAACGAATTCAGAGACTGAAATTTCGAAGCACTTATTACAATTAACGTAGGTCAGAGCTTCTTTAAATTTGTTGGTCGTTTCGTCAGCTTTATATACTGGAAAAGTATTGATATCCCATCCAAAACGTCGAGACAAATCCAATGCTGTCTTAATCTGAGATGAACATGCAGAGAAGAATAACAACTTGTCTGCTCGTTTTACGCAGACATGCATATGTTCAGGAATACCTATTGGTGTATTTTTCTCGAAGAAGTAGATGTTTCCTTCTATGACTGCTTCCTCCTGAAGCTCACGGGGAATCGTTGGAAAGTCCATGATTAGCAGGAGAATTCGTGGAAATAGTCTTTTACAAGTGATAACTTCTCGGGATCATCTACAAACAGGCCGCTCTTATCTTCCTTGGCTTCATCAAAGAAGTAATCAAGGTCTATCTTATAGGCCTTAGGTGTACCCTCAGCTTCTAATTTTGCTTTATATGCCAGCCACTCCGGGAATGTATGGGATAGTTCCTCTAACTTATATTGATCGAGATGACCATAGCAGTGAAGAATCTTGTCAAGAGCATCCTGGTCTGAATCAGAGAACTCCATGATATCGGGTTCGGCAATAGTTTGATAGCTGTACTTATTGAGACGTTTAATATACATATCTCGATATTCCTCGTCGGTAGGAATATGAGTAGCCTGATGTTCTACCACATTTTTAGCATCAGAGGGCACTACGCCATGAGGCAACGCAAAGAATGTATCGCCCGTAATTGTTCGACCAAACTGACGCAAATGATATCGGTCAGCCAACCACAACAACTTATATGCTTTCATACTGTTGATCTTGTGGCCAGGCTGCTGATAGGCAATGTAGGCTAGCGCCTGAATGATTTTCTTTGTTGTTCTTTCCATTGACGATGATAGAGAATTATAAATGAAAAGTTAAGATAAACCAAAGAGGGGTTTGAGCTGGTCTTCTTTGTAGAGAACCCAAGCCGTGGTGAAAAGGGCAGCCAAGAAGAGACAGATGAGGACTATTTGACCGCGTTTGGGATGATCTTTATGAAGGGGAACCGTGGCACTCTGCAGCGTGGTAAAGGCAGGCGTTACTTCCTGAACCTTCGCCTTGGCATCGATCACCTGGGCATTCAATGCATTGTAATTATTATACCGCAACTGCATGTCGTTCTCCAAGTCAATCTGCTTCTGCTGTGCTGACATCAGCGTTACATCAGCATTGGCATCCATATAGTCTACATAAAGCTGACGAGCGCGCTCATATTCTTTCTTGGCCTGCTTTTGAAGTTTCTGAGCATACTCAAGATCGTGACGGGCCTTATTAGTGCGGTACTGCGTAAGGAAGTCCTGCAAGCGATGCTGCACCGTATCGGCCATCATGGCTGCAATACGGGGATCCTGATCGGTTACCTCGATCTTAATGACATTGGTCTTCTTATCAATCGTGCATAAGACATTGGCCGCAATGGCTTTAGCGACACCTTCCTGCTCCTGAGTCAATTCAAATGTATTGACTGGCTGCTCAGGGGCCTTCTTGGGCTTTATCAAGCCAAAGAAGCCTGACCACCAAGGTCTCTTTTGCTCATTCATCAGGTAATCGTAATAGGTCATCGGGGCCTTATCTTCCTTACGCTGCACCTTGACATCGAAAAGCGAGGTCTTAAAGTCGACCGAGTTCATCAAGTCAGGATAAAGTGCCGGGGTAATGGCATCGCCATTGGCTCCGGCAGAACCTCCGCCAATGTTTACGCCGAAGCTGCTGGCCAGGGAGGCCAAGCTGCTGCCACTGCCTGACTTACCGCCTAACTCGGGGGCGAGGGTTACCTCGACCTTATAATAATTTGGCAGGCCTAAGGTAATTACGCAGGCTATCACGAATGTCACAGGAAGCACTTTGTAGTAGAACTTCCTATGCTTTTTTATTGCAGCCCATATAGCACCAAAGTCAATAGAGGATTCCTCTTCGACTTGATTTTCAATTTGATGAATATTTTCAGTATTCATAAAATACAATTTATTGCAGCCAAGCTGCAGTTAATATTCTTTAGAAAGAACCAAATTTTTAATTCTTCTTTTTTTATTCTTCCTTTCTTCGGCGCGAAGAAAGAAGCAAAGAAGCATTCACCCCACCAAGGCCTCCCCTCAAGGGGAGGATGCAACCGTGCCGACCCGGCGGCACTCGTTCATTAAGGTACGCTCAGGGCATCAAAGCCCTGGCGTGTTTTTTATTTGGCCGGAGGCCATAATCTTATACCTGAAAACACTCGGGGAGCGCCACGCGGCAAGGGGCAGACAGCCCCGACGAGCGAGGGAGGGCGGGAGCGAGCCTCAGCGAGCGGGGGTTACCGAAACCTATACAAGAATTAGAAGGTCTTGATCAGGTTGGTAACTGTGGCGATCATGGTAACCATGGTGGCGAGGGAGGTGCCGAGGCTAGCAATCATGCCGATATTGTCATTGACAGAGCGGGTCTTGTTGGGGATGATAATCTCGCAACCGGGCTCCACCTTGCCCTTAGAAGCCTTGCTAACCTTACCATTCTGATAGAGGATAAAGGCCTTAGAACGCTTGGCGCCATTGCCATAGCCACCGGCCTCATTAACATACCACTTATAACTCTTGCCCGCAGAATAAGCCACGGTATTGGGATACATGACGTTACCATTGATCTTCACCGTACCGGAGTACTCAGGCACTACGAGACGGTCGCCCTCACGGAGGATCACGTCATAATCACTGCCGGGGTTAGCCAGGGCTTTGTCGAGCTCGATTCCAACATAATAAACTGTATCTTGGCTAACTTTTCTTTCATCAAGACCAGAACCACTCTGCATAGAAACCATCTGGAGCAGACGATTGAGGCGGAACTTCTCATCCTCGTTCAAGGGGCGCTCGATACGGGCACCACGCACATAGGCTTCGTCGGTAACACCACCTGCTGCCTTGATGAGCTCAGAGAGGCGCTGGTTCTTCTGAGAGAGGGTATAAGTGCCAGCGAACATCACCTCGCCATCGACTGTGACATTACGCTGAGGTACAACACCGGGACTGCGGCGTACATATACCTCATCGTAAGGCAAAAGGGTAAAGTCCTTATCGCCAACGAGCAGACCGTCGCGCAGCGAGAAGCTGAAGGTCTGGGCAATCTCACGAGAGTCATGGGTGCGCTTGGGATCAATGATACGACGCGACACATCGACCTTAGCAGTAGAGGCACCATCGGTCAAGCCACCGGCCTGAATGATGAGGTCCTCGACACTGGCATCCTCGGCATACTCATACGTGCCGGGGAACTGTACCTCGCCCATAATCGTGACAACACGCTGGTTCATCTTTTCCTGCTGCACAGCGATGGTGAGCACATCCTCGTTCTCGAGGGGCAGATCAGCAATGGTACCATTGAGGATACCATCGATATCAACAGAGATGGCACGCCAGGTACGATCGGACTTCATGCGATGGATCACAGCATGGGCGCCAAAGGCTTCCTCGGTAAGACCACCAGCATTCTCGACCAGAGCACGAACCGTGGTAGCTGTGCCCAGATCGTACTGACCCGGATGGTAAACGGCACCCTTCACAGCCACGGTATTCTCATAACGGCGGAGGATGGTATCAACGGTGACAGAGTCGCCATCCATCAGTTTGAAGGAGGCTATCTCGAACTCTGGCACGTTATAGGCTGAGAGGCGCTCACCGGCTACACGGTTGACACGGACTGCCTTGGTGTAAGCACCTGTGGCAAAGCCACCGGCATACTTGAGCAGGGTGGCCACGCTCTCGTTCTTCTTCATCTCATAGGCCATGGGGCGCTTTACATTGCCGGCAATGTCGACAATGCACTCATAGGGACCTACCATGATAACATCATTATCAGCCAGGCGTACATTACCCGAGAGTTTGCCGTTGAGGATATAGTCGTAAATATCGACAGAGGTGATCTGGCGACCACCACGGAACACCTTGATATCGCGCAGGGTACCGAGGCTGTTGGTACCATTGGCCATATAGATGGCGTGGAACACTGTGGCAAAGGCACTGAGGGTGTAGGTACCGGGGGTAACCACCTCACCCATCACATTGACCGTGATGGTGCGGGTCTGACCGACAGTCATGCGTATCTCGGAGCTGCTATAGCGCTGGCCAAGCACACGCTTGATCTTGGCATTGGCAGCATCGACAGAGAGACCGCCGATATGGATGGGGCCATAGCCTGTGACCATAATAGTGCCATCGGGGCTTACCTCGAGCTGCTCAGACTTCTGAGAAGCGCCATAAACATCGACGAAAACCTTATCGCCAGGACCCACGATGTAAGTGGCGGGGGTGGCAATGTTCATATTGGGCTCGAAGGACACCTCTTTCTGATTGAAGATGTTACGACCAAACACTTCCTTACCATTGAGCGAGTTGTCCTCGGCATAGATCAGGACCTTCTTGCGATCAGCCACTTTATTACCAGAAGAAGTGGCTTCCACAGCCTGTTTATAAATAGCATTACCAGCAGAGTCGACCAGCACAGAACCATTGTTGTCGCGCAAACGGCTGTCCTGTACCAACACGTCGGAGGTGTTACCGGAGGAACGTGATGATGTTCCACCATTGAGGGTTTGATACTGAGAGCGTACACGCTGCAACTGCTGCATCGTGACACCACGCTGCATGAGGCGTGTGGCAATCTGACTCTGAGAAGCGCCGTTGTTCATCTCACGCTGCACATACTGCATCACTTGAGTGTCGCTCATCTGGGCAAAGCCAGCGATGGTTCCCAGCATGAGGGCACAAGTTAATAGAATTTTTTTCATATCGATATAAAATTTTGTTTGTTTTTCGAGCCAAAAGAGGGGGTCACCGCCTTTTTGACAAGCGGCGAAAATGTGGTTCCCTCCATATGAACGATGTTCGTATTGTACTGACTTTCAGCGACATTACTCAATCGAGGCCTTTGCTCAGTGGCCTGAGCTTGGCTTTTTACGGGTGCAAAGGTAACACTTTCTCCTGACATAGACAAATATTTATGCAGAAATCTTTGCTATTTCTTCCCCCTAAGGGGGACAACGCTCTTCTGGGGGCAGGTCCCCATACCCCGTTTTACCCCTACCAAGGGGCGGCTATAATGCAGGGCAAGCCCTGCCTTCTTTTCGAAAAGAAGCAAAAGGATATGTTCATTTCTCTGGCGCAGAGAAACTGAACCAAAGAGACATCCACCTCCTCCAAGGCCTCCCCCTATATGGGGAGGATGCAATTGATTACGGGCTACCCGCCCTCCATCATGGTTTTTGTATGGCTCTCCAGCCTTTGCCCTGAATAGGGTTGACTCCGTCCGCCTTACTGACTGACTCCGTCGACCCTATTCAGGATTCGCCATGATTACAGCGACTACGCGTAGCTGGTCGCTTAGTTTGGCAGAAGCGACGACAGGGTTATGGGCAAAGCCCATCTTAATAATCTATACCCTTAAAAACACCGAGGGGCATGGGGGCGAGCAGCCCCCATTAAAAAAGCACGCCAGACCTTTGATGGTCTGAGCGTACCTTAGTGAATGAGTGCCGCCGGGTCGGCACGGTTGCATCCCCCTTTGAAGGGGGCCTTGGGGGTAGCGCCCCTCTTTTGGTTCGTTTTCTCGGAGCGAGCGAGAAAATGAACAAATCCTGTTAATAAACGAAGATTTTAAAATCTTTGATGGAGCCGGGGGCTCCAGCTTCTACGCGTGGGAGATAATCCAACGCGGAGATGACCTGGGGAGCCCCAAGGTCAATCACCAGGATGTGCGGAAGGGCAACGCCCTTCGCTGTACGCCAATACGTTGACTCTTGGAGATCAAACACTTTATCTCCAGTAAAGTTCCCACGACGAACATCCTCACTGTCAGCATATTTCACCGTCCACGACTCACGGGAGAGTCGATTACCCTCCGCATCGCGAACATAGAGTTCAGCAATGCTTACCTCAGGCTTTCCATCTTGAGAAGACAGGGCCTGAATAGCGATAAATCGCCCAGTCTGCAGTGCATTGAAACGAACCGTCTGCCAACCGTTACCAGGAGCGAATACAGAGGTGAGGGGTGAGGGGAGAGAGGTGAGATTCGGGCAATCTTCCGGATTATTATGTGTCCGCGATTTTTCCACGTTCAACTTATCCAGCTCTGGATGGTTCTGCGCAAACAAAACAGGGTGAATCCTGACAGGGGACAGGTTCCTGTCAGATTGTTCACTGCCACTTTGCAACCTGACAGGAACCTGTCCCCTGTCAGGGTTGCCGCGCTTGGACTGAGCCTTCTTGAGATTCTTCGCGATGGAAGGGGCATAGGCTGCGAGGGAGGGACCTACGACATCGAGGACAATGACCTCGTTGCGACCCTTCTTCAGCCAACAGCCCGGGAGATAAAGGGTTTGCTGGGGACCAACAGACCAGAAACGGCCAATGGCGTGACCATTGACATAGACCTGTCCCTTGCCCCAAGCCTCCATATTCAAGAAGGTATCACCGACCTTTTTCAATTCAAAGTATCCCCGGTAGTAACCGGAACCCTTGAACATCATGGGGCTGACAGGGGACAGGTTCCTGTCAGGCATTGACGCGGAATTGTTCCTGACAGGAACCTGTCCCCTGTCAGCCGCTGCCGCATCCAAAGCTTTGCGGGCGGTGGCGAGATTATCGGGGATCGTAAAAATGTTCCATTTTTTCAAGTTCCAAGAGAGCTCATGGCCATCCTGCTCGGAGGTAAGGGTGACACTCTCGGTAATACCCTTGTAATCCTTGATGGCACGACCAAAATTGATACGTCCCATGGCCTCCACGAGGATCTTCAGCTCCTGGCCTTTCTTCACAGCAGGAATACGCAGACTCTTCTCATTGCGCACACGGTCGATCTTGCCGATATAAGCTGTATCCACAAACACCTGGGCAAAGTCGTGACAATCGTTCAGCGTCAACACGCTCTCGGACGTAATCTCAGGCAACGTGGTGATATAAAGTATCGAGCCCCAGCCCTGATCCATCTCCTCCATCGTGAGTAACGGAGAATCCATCACCAGACTGTCGGCTCCCAAGAGGATATCGGCCCGCTCAGTGAGTTCAAAGGGTGGGATTGAGATCATCACATGTGGGGGTGCAGGAACAGCTGGGAGAGGCTCCTTGGAGTGCTTCTGCATCATACGACGAAGTTGGAAAAATTTATCAGTAGTACCACCATACTCATTGATGGGTGCATCATAGTCGTAAGAGGTGACATCGGGAGCAAAACCGGGGGAATTGGCACCTGCCCAATGTCCGAAAGAGGTTCCTCCGTGGGTCATATAAAGGGAGAAGCTGATGCCCTTCGACAGCATCTCGTCCATCCCCTCGACCATATCCTTGGCAGGGCGCGTCTCATGATTGGCACCCCACTTATCGAACCAACCACTCCAGAACTCAGAGCACATCAGGGGTGCATCGGGGCGCAACTCCTTAAGGCGGGCAAACTCATGATCAATATTAGCACCAGTACCGAAATTCATGGTCCAAACGAGATCATCGAGGCCATTCTTCTCGAAATTCGAGCTCCAGTCGCACTGGAAAAGAACTGGGAGGTTCTTTTCCGAGGGGTGAGAGGTGAGAGGATTCCCGCTGACGCGCCTACCCGTAGCCTTTGAGGGGTTAGAGGATACTTCTTTCCCAGAAACGGGAGAGCCCCAGATTTCGCGCAACATATCGCGAATCTCGGAGATATAGGGCTTATCCTCGCCATAGGAACCATACTCGTTCTCGACCTGGACCATGATGATGGGACCGCCATTCTGAATGGTGAGAGGGGCCAACTGCTCACCTACCTTCTGCTCGAAGATACGCACACGCTCCATGAAATAGGGATCCTGTTCACGCAGGCGGATATCCTTCTTCTTGAGCAACCACCAAGGCAGACCACCCATCTCCCACTCTGCACATACATAGGGACCAGGGCGCACAATGACGTACATGCCATTCTTCTGCGCCAAGCGACAGAACTCGGCCACATCGCTGTTGCCCGTGAAATCGAACTGACCCTCGCGGGGCTCATGGATGTTCCAGAACACATAGATGCAGAGGGTGTTCATGCCCAGCGACTTGCACATCTGGATGCGATGTTCCCAATAAGGACGGGGAATGCGGGGGTAATGCACCTCGGCCGCCTTGACGATAAAGGGCTCGCCATTGAGCAGGAACGTTTTCTTACCTACCGTGAAATCACCGGCCATCAACATCATCGGAAAAACAAGACAGAGCGTCGTTAGTAGTAGTCTTACCTTTTTCATTTGTTTCGTATATTTGTATTTAGGTTGCAAAGATAATATTTTTTAGGCACGGATGACACGAATTACACGGATTTTTTATATTTTTGCAGAAAAATTAGCGATTTATGAAGAAAACTGTATTACTACTCATGATGATGACCTTTGCGTGGATGGCAAAGGCTGAGGATGGTCACCAACTGTGGCTGAGGTATCAACCTGTGAACAAGGCGAAAGTGACGGGGCCTGAGTGTATGGCTGCTCAGGAGTTGAAAACGTATTATCAGGGCGAGAGCGTTCATCTGGTGATCGACCCTGCCATGGAGGAAGATGCCTATCGGATAAAAGTAAAAGAGGAAAAAGGTAAAAAGGTAAAAGAGATTTCGGCGAAGAACGAGATTGGTTTGCTGTATGGAGCGTATGAATTGTTAAGGAGACAAGGAGACAGGGAGACAGGGAGTCAGGACATTACAAGTAAACCCTTCTATAAGCTGAGAATTCTAAACCACTGGGATAATCTGAACGGCACCATCGAGCGTGGCTATGCCGGACTGAGCATCTTCTGGAAAGGCAAGGAAGGGGGCAAGACTCGTCGCGGACATACCATCTTCGTGGAGGATCCCGACCAGCCCATCGACGTAGAACTGATCAAGGAATATGCCAGAGCCAATGCGTCCATCGGCATCAATGGTACGGTACTGAACAACGTGAATGCCTCGCCCAAGATGTTGTCGGCAGTATATATTAATAAGGTAAAACAGTATGCTGACATCCTGCGTCCCTATGGCATCAAGGTGTATCTGTCGGTGAATTTTGCCTCGCCCATGACCATTCCGGCCAAGGGATTCAACGGTGGCAAACCCGTAAAAACAGCTGATCCACTGAACGCGCAGGTGAAGGCCTGGTGGAAAGCCAAGGCCAAGGAGATTTACGCCGTGATTCCTGATTTTGGCGGATTCCTGGTAAAAGCCAACTCTGAGGGACAGCCTGGTCCGTTCGACTACAAACGCACCCATGCTGACGGAGCCAACATGCTGGCTGATGCCGTGAAACCCTTCGGCGGTATCATCATGTGGCGCAGCTTTGTATATGGAGCTGCTCATCCGGGTGAGGACCGTGTGAAACAGGCAGTCAGCGAGTTTAAGGATCTGGATGGCAAGTTCCGCGACAATGTGATCCTGCAGTCAAAGAACGGTCCATTGGACTTCCAACCACGTGAACCCTACGCACCTATCTTCGACAACATCCACCAGACCAAGCAGATGGCAGAGCTCCAGATTACACAGGAGTACCTCGGACAGTCACGCCATCTCGTATACCTCGCCCCCATGTGGCGGGAGTTCTTCGGCTTCGTAGAGCCCAGCAGACTGGTGGGTATTGCTGGTGTTGCGAACATTGGTTTGGATCGCAACTGGTGTGGTCATCACTTCTCTCAGGCCAACTGGTATGCCTTCGGCCGCCTCGCCTGGGATCCAACGCTTACTTCTGAGCAAATAGCTCAGGAGTGGCTGGTATCGACATTTGGACCGGCAGGTGACAGCTCCCGCCTGACAGGGGACAGGTTCCTGTCAGGATGCAATGCGTCAGCGAACAACCTGACAGGAACCTGTCCCCTGTCAGGCCTCCTCAGCGTCATGTTGCGCTCACGTGAGGCTTGCGTCGACTACATGATGCCCATCGGCCTGCACCACATCTTCGCCTTCGATGAGCACTACGGTCCAGAGCCTGATGGCTACAACCCGCATGTGCCATACGAGTGGTGCCCCGTGTACTATCATCAGGCCAACAAGGACTCTATCGGCTTCGACCGCACACATACCGGCTCGAACGCCACTGCCCAGTATCGCGAGCCCTATTGTCAGCTCTACGATGACATCAACACCTGTCCGGAGCGTTATCTCCTCTGGTTCCACCGTGTACCTTGGACCTACCGTCTTAAGAGTGGTCGCACCGTCCTTGAGGAAATGGCATTCCACTATGACCGTGGTGTGAAGGAAGTGGAGGACTTCATTCGTGTCTGGAATGAGGCCAAGCCCTTCATCGATGACCAGCGCTGGCAGGAAGTTGATGCCCGTCTGCAGCATCAACTCGACAACGCCAAAGAATGGCGTTCGACCTGCCTCAACTACTTCGGGTCGTTCACCCGACCCTGATTTCTTCCTTTCTTCGGCGCGAAGAAAGAAGCAAAGAAGCATCCACCCCCTCCAAGGCCTCCCCCTATATGGGGAGGATGCAACCGCTCCTCCTGTCACTCTTTTAAATAGGTACCCTCGGACCATCAAAGGTCCGGGGTAATCTTTTTCCTGACAAGGGACAGGTTCCTGTCAGAAACAATTAGCGCTAATGGCTGACAGGAACCTGTCCCTTGTCAGGATCCCTTGTCAGGGTGCTGCGGAGAATAATCCTAAATAATTTGGTTATTCCCCAAAATTACACTACCTTTGCAGCCGTGAATGTGAAGGAAATAGAAAACAAGAAGATTGCTGTGCTGCTTTCGGGCGGTGTGGATAGCAGTGTCGTGCTTTACGAATTGGTGAAGCAGGGCCTCCAGCCCGACTGCTTCTATATTAAGATAGGTCCTGAGGAAAAAGAGGAGTGGGATTGCTCTTCGGAAGAGGACCTCGAGATGGCTACGGCAGTATCGCATAAGTATGGCTGCAAACTCGAAGTGATCGATTGTCACAAGGAATACTGGGATCAAGTGACCAAGTACACGATGGATAAGGTGAAGGCTGGCTTGACCCCCAACCCTGACGTGATGTGCAACCGACTGATCAAATTCGGAGCCTTCGACGAGAAGCGTGGACACGATTATGATCTCATCGCCACAGGTCATTATGCGATGACAGAGACAGACTCTGAAGGCTTTAAATGGCTCTGTACGAGTCCTGACCCCGTGAAAGATCAGACTGACTTTCTGGCTCAGATAGCCGATTGGCAGTTGAAGAAAGCCCTCTTCCCCATCGGTCATTACATGAAAGATGAGGTACGTGTGATTGCTGAGCGCGAGCATCTGGTAAATGCCAAGCGCAAGGACTCGCAGGGTATCTGCTTCTTAGGGAAGATCAACTATAACGACTATATTCGCCGCTATCTTGGCGAACAGCCTGGCGATGTGATTGAGCTGGAAACAGGTAAGCGCATAGGTGAGCACAAAGGCCTGTGGTTTCATACCATTGGACAGCGTAAGGGCATGGGTTTTGGCGGAGGCCCCTGGTTTGTAGTGAAGAAGGATGTTGAGCATAATATCCTGTTTGTCTCTCATGGCTACGACCCGGAAACAGCCTACAAAGCAGACTTCCCTGTGCATGACTTCCATTTCCTGACCAAGGAACTGCAGCCAACAGAAGTGACGTTCAAGATTCGTCACACACCCGAGTATCATCCGGCCACTTTAGAGTGGATAACTCCTATGTCCTTTATTCTCCACTCCAAAGAAAAGATCCATGGTGTAGCCCCCGGTCAGTTCTGTGTCATCTATGACCAGAATCACCACCGTTGCCTAGGCTCCGGTGAAATCACCATTTAATGAGCCCCTTTCCAAGGGGCGGCACTAGCAGGGATGTCAAAAATATGGCGAACCCTTAATAGGATCGACAAAGTCAATCCTATTAAGGGCAAAGGCTCGAGAGCCATACATTTAGAGTCCCTTTATAAGGGACGGCTATAATGCAGGGTTATTCTTGCCAAGATTCTTGCGTCCCTTCGGTAGCAAGCGGCAAAGCCGAGCGGGCGGGAGGCTTGGAGAGTGGTTCGAAGCCCTCCTTAGGACAAGGAGGGTTGGGTAGTTGTGACCATGCAGGGCTTGCCCTGCTAAATCTCATGCATCTTTACAGATGCTTGGAAGGATAGAGGTGGTTCCACCAGGTGGGGTCGTCCTTGAGGAAGCGGGCGAACCAGGCCATTTGGGTGGCAAGCCACTTTTCGCGCTTGGAGTAATCGAGAATGTGATGGTTCTCACCTTCGACCTCGACGAGGGCAACCTCACGACCTAAGAGTTTCAGGGCCGTGAACATCTGCAAGCTCTCGATGAGCGGCACATTGGTATCGGCATTGCCATGCAAGAGAAGCAATGGCGTATGAATCTTATCGGCATTGAACAGCGGACTCTGATTGACATAGAGCTCGCGATGACTCCAGGGATAACTGTTGGCCATAGAGACCTCGCTATAGTTGTAGCCCCAATAGCCCTCACCCCAATAGCTAGTGTGGTTGGTGATACCGGCATGCGAGATGGCTGCAGCAAAGATATCTGTCTGAGTCTGAAGGTATTGCGTCATGAAACCGCCATAAGATGCGCCCATGCAACCGATCTTCTTGGGATTGATGAAGGGATGCTCCTTGCAGATCTGCTTGACACCCTCGATGATATCCTCAGCAGGACCGCGACCAGCGGTATTGACATGGCGCGAAGCCCACTCCTGACCGAAACCGGTGGCACCACTGGGTTCGACGATATAGGCCACATAGCCCAGAGAATTCCAATACTGCGGGGCATAAGGTGACTCGAAATAGCGTGACACAGGTGCGCAACCACCATAATAATACACGATCATGGGGTATTGTTTCGTGGCATCGAAGTCCTTGGGGAGGTAGAGTCGGCCATAGACAGTATCGCCTTTGGAGTTGGTGAAGTTCCAGTCCTTACATATTCCGACTTCCGCTTCGGCAATAGCCTCGCGTCCGTCGAAATAGAGGTGAGAGGTTAGAGGTGAGAGGTTAGAGAAATGTTTAGAGCGCAGAGATGACTGCACCGATGAGAGATCCACTACATATGCGGAGGCGGGCTCCAGAGTCTTGTAGGAGAGATAGCCTAAGACGGGAGCATGAGAGGCCATGTTGAAGCGATAGGTATAATCGCCTGAGAGGGGGAGTTTTGAGATCTTACCCGTCTTGGGATTCAGCACAAACATATTGACATAATCACGATCCTCGGCCGAGAAATAGATTTGTCCATCGGCCCAAGACCAGTCGATCTTCTCGATGGAAGGGTCAAAGTCCTTTGTGAGCGGCGTGACCTTCTTGGAAGCGATATCATAAAGGAAGAGTTCATTCTCCGTCATACTGGGAATTACATCAGCAGGGAGTTGACAACCGATGCGATCGAAAGCCTCTGGATGGCCCGAAAAGAGTATCTGCGAAGCATCGGGAGAGAAATAAACGTCGTTGATAAACTCGCAACCAATGAACAGGGTATCCGTCTTCAGCGTACGAGCATCGATGATGAAAACATCCGACACCATAGTGGGGCGCTTAGAGAGTCTGGAGCGATTGCTCACCACAAGGAGTTTGTTGCCATCCTGCGAGATATCAGTGAGGAACTCGCCCTTGGTGCCAAAGGTGAGGCGCTGGGTAAGACCCGTTGCGATATCGTATTTGGCAACGTAATTGCGCTTTCGCCATCCGGGTTGACGATCATCCATCTCGAGTATCTGGAAGACCTCCTTATCCTCCTTGGGACCCTCTTCCTCGACGGTCAAGATGAGGTAATCCTCGGTGGGAGATACGGTATAATTACCCTCTGGGATATCATAAGCAAAGCGAGAACGAGCCCCCGTCTTGGGATCGACCTTATACAATATGCGCTTGTCGCCCTCCTTTTCCTCCACCAGATAGGCGATGGACTTGGGCATCCAACTAGGGTTCTTAGTGGGTTGAGAGATGAGTCGTTGGGTCTTGACATCACGGATCTCGTAGTTCCAAACGGAAGAGCCTCCGCGGGCGGTAGTCTGGTAAGCGAGGGCTACCAGTTGACCATCGGCAGAGAGGGAGATGCTGCGAACACGTTTGCCATCAGTGAGGTCGTGGACAAAATAAGGATGACGCTTTTCAAGCGTCTCCTTTAGAGGTGAGGGGATTCCCGCTGACGCGCCTACCCGTAGCCTTTGAGAGGTGAGAGGTGAGAGATTACTATCAGACATGACAGGGACCTGTCCCCTGTCAGGCTGGAGGCAAACTGCGATGGAGTCGGTATCATTGGGTTCGGCGAGGAAGCGAATGGTGAAAGTGTGATGTTCGGGGGCGAGGTTGAGATCGCCAGAAGACTCGACACCATCGATATAGAGTTTGGCATTCTTGGGGCCTTTCACCTCGATCTTGCCCTTAACAAAATCGGTATTGTTGACGTAAAAACTCAGCAAGCCCACGCTCTTGCTGTTGGGTAATGAGGGGAGGATCTGACCAGAGAAACGACCCGTGGGTTGGGATGTGAGCGAGATGCTGTTCATCAGGGTGTTGGGGTCGAACTTCTTGCCTTGCACATCGACTGTATCAAGGGCAAAGGGGGCACTCACAGCGTAAGGGCCAGAGAGGTTGAACTCGGTTACCTGCTGGGCCGCAGCAGATAAAGGTAAAAGGGTAAAAAGGTAAAAGGGTAAAAATACTCTTTTCTTGCAAAAGCAATTGGTGATTAGTTTAATCATATTCATTTCTTATTTGTTTAATCTTTTGCGGGGAGGCCTGACAGGCTAATAGGCGGCGCGGTATTTGCCTTCGTCTTTGTCTTCGAGCATGGAGAGGTAAGACTGATAACGGCTTTCGGCGATGTAGTGATCCTCGAGTGCCTTCAGCACAGCACATCCCGGCTCATGGGTGTGGGTACAGTTGGAGAAACGGCAATCCTTGGAAAACTGGAAGATCTCCTTGAAATAGCTGGTCAACTCCTCGGGTTCAATATCGAAGGTTCCGAAACCCTTGATTCCGGGCGTATCAATGAGCCAGCCCAAATTAGAGGTGAGGGGGGAGGGGTAAGAGGTGAGAGGGATCATCTCACTAAACGTTGTAGTATGCTGGCCGGTGTTATGGGCATCGGAGATTTCGGCAGTACGCTGAGAGGCTCCAGGAATCAAGCGATTGATGAGTGTGGACTTCCCCACCCCACTATTGCCGCTCAACAGAGTGATTTTGCCTTCGAGCAGCTGACGAAGCGCATCGACACCCTCACCCGTCTCGGCCGATACCTGATGACAAGCATAGCCAATAGTCTGGTAGAGGTTGACCATCGCTTCCTGATAGTGACGCAGATCATCATCCAAGAGGTCGGTCTTGTTGAACACCAGGATCACTGGGACACGATAGGCCTCGGCCGAAGCCAGGAATCTGTCGATAAACGTGGTGGAGGTTTGGGGATTCACCACCGTGACTACCAGCAGGGCTTGGTCGACATTCGCAGCCAGAATATGGCTTTGTTTGGAAAGATTAATACTTTTTCGAATAATGTAGTTCTTGCGATCTTCAATTTCCGTTATCCAGTTCCCCTCACCGACAGAAACCCTGTCGCCTACAGCTACAGGGTTAGTAGAGCGGATTCCCTTGAGTCGAAAATTTCCTTTGATTTTCGACTCAATCAGCTGGCCATCGTCGGTTAAAACAGTATACCAGCTTCCAGTATTTTTAATTACCAGACCTTTCATTTTTCTACCACCCCCTGCCCCCTCCTTCAAAGGAGGGGGTTAAGGGAAAGGACTCCCCCTGAAGGAGCTGCCGCTCCTTCAGGGGGAGCCAGGAAAAGTTTTTCTTATACCATCAAAGCCTCCGCTCCTCCCGAGGGGAGCCAGGAAACGGATTTCTTACATCCCGAAAGCCGGGAAACGTTTTTCTTACACCAAAGCCTCTGCTCCTTTCGCAAGAAGCCAGGAAACGGATTTCCCGCCCTCGGTGATTACACCGTCATGATTTCCTTGTTCTTTGCGGCGATGAGGTCATCGAGCTTCTTGATGTACTTATCGTGGAGCTTCTGGAGCTCGAGCTCGGCATCCTTCTCGTTATCCTCGGAGAGACCGTCCTTGATGGCCTTCTTCAGCTTATCCTTGATGTCGGCACGCACATTACGAACCTCCACCTTGGCCTTCTCGGCAATCTTGTTGCACTGCTTCACCAAGTCGCGACGACGCTCCTCAGTGGGCACAGGGATGTTCAGACGGATCACCTCACCATTGTTCTCAGGGGTGATACCTACATCCGAGTCCATGATGGCTTTCTCGATGTTCTTGATCTCCTTACGATCCCAAGGCTTGATGGCAATGGTACGAGGATCGGGAACACTGACATTAGCAACCTGGTTAAGGGGCACTTTACTACCGTAAGACTCCACCCTTACTCCGTCTAAAATGGCAACGTTGGCACGACCGGCACGAATGCGGTTCAATTCCTCTTCGAGGAACATGGCGGCCATTTCCATTCTCTCTTCACTCTTGTTTAAAGTTTCTTTTACGTCTATCATCTTGCAATCTTTTATAGTTTCTGTTGACAAAAGTAAGGTTTTTCCCTGAAACTGCCAAATGTTTCACCCATATTTTGCCACAAAAAAGGGGTTTTTGTGTTTTTTTTGCTCAAATATTTTGTAAATTGGGCAGAATCTATTATCTTTGCGGATGATTACTACCTTACTTGAAGCCAAAGATAAAGATGCAGATTAGCAAATATATTCCTCGGGCGAGTGTGATGGCAGTCCTTGCCATGACCACTCTTGCGGCTCATGCCCAAGAGGAGAATATGGAGACCATTCTGGACATCCACCATGTTCTGGCTTATCTGGTAGCAACCTTCCTCATCAGCGTCTTCCTCATGGTATTCTACAACCGCATTATCTACTACCGCGAGAAAGATGTGACCAAGGCCTCCAAACAGTTGATTGCCCAGTTGAGCCTCATCATGGATGCCAACAAAACCGATGCCTGGACTTACGATATCGAGAAGAATTACTACACGCTGCTTACCGACAAGGGCAACAGCGAGAAGACCTATGCCCCGATAGACTTCTCGCAATACTACGACCGCGACGACTTCTCGGAGCTGATACAAGCCATCTACGACATGCGCGACAGGCTCGTTACCACTAAGACACTCCGCGTGAAAAGTGCCATGCCCAGGGAAGCCACCGAGGAGCAGCGCACCTTCGAGATCACCATCTCGATCCTGAGAAAGAACCGCAAGGGAAGGCCTACCATCGTGGTAGGCACCCAGCGCGACATTACCGAGGAGCAAGCCAGGACCGAGAACACCAAGAAGCTGATGCTGCGTTATCAGACGGTGTTCGAGTCATCGCTCGTCGACATGATCTTCTACGATGCCAACGGCAATCTCACACAGATCAACGAAAAGGCCATGGAGACCTTCGGCGTCACCGACCGCAAGGCGCTACTAAAGCAGCGGGTGAAGATCACCGACATCCCCTCTTACCGCGATATCGACATCCACGCGATGGAGCCCACGCAGCTCTCGTCGATCACCGACATCGACGAGGTGAAGCAGAAAGATGAGCGCGTGCCGCAAGCACACATACATGGAAAGATGTATTACGAGGCCGACCTGAGTCCTATCTTCGACAACGACCACAACATCCAGGGTGTGATTGTGGCCGGCCGAGACATCACCGACATGGTAGAGTCGAACCACCACCAGAAGCGAGGCGCCCTCTTGCTCGAGAAGCGCACCAAGGAGATTCAGGAATATATCCAGAACATCAACTACTCGCTGAAGGTGAGCGATGTAAGACTCATCAACTACTACCCCGACACCCACGTGCTCGAAGTATCGAGCGACCTGAACCACGTGGAGTACAAGCTGCCTCAGCTCCGGGCCTTCATCATGCTGCATTCCGAGGAGCGCAACAAGGCCGAAAGAATCTTCTGCCGCATGGACCGTAGGCATCAGGGAAGCTTCTCGGAGACCTTCCACACCATCATGCGCGACAAAGAAGGCCGCGATGTATACCTGAATTTCCAGATGATGCCCATCGAGAATAAGGAAGGACAGATTACCCATTATGTGGGCATGTGCCGCAACCAGACGGAGATGACCTATACCGAGAAGCGACTCCGCGAGGAGACCGCCAAGGCTCAGGAGGCCGAACAGCTGAAGAACACCTTCTTGCTCAACATGAGCTACGAGTTGCGTACGCCCCTGAATGCCGTCATCGGATTTGCCGAACTCTTTGGTATCGAGCATAGTGAGGAGGATGAACCCATCTTTGCCGAGGAGATCAAGAAGAACACCAACACCCTGTTAAAGCTCATCAACGATATCCTCTTCCTCTCGCGCCTCGACGCCCGCATGATCGAGTTCAACTACGAGGATACCGACTTCGCCGTGCTCTTCGACGGTTGGTGCTATATGGGATGGAGCGGCATGAACCCGGGCGTAAAGACCGTGGTGGAGAATCCCTACAACAGCATGCTCGTGAAGATCGACCAGCAGAATCTGGGCATGGTGATCCAGAAGATCTGTATCTATAGCGCCCTGAACACCAGGGAGGGCATCGTGCGCGCCAAGTACGAATACCGCCACGGCGAACTCATGATCACCATCGAGGACTCGGGCAACGGTATGGACGCCCAAGCCCTGCAAAAAGCCTTCGAACGCTTTGCCCGCGAGGATAATGGCGAGAACTCCGGCACGGGTCTCGACCTGCCTATCGTGAAGGAGCTGGTGGAGCAGATGAACGGCGCCATTGAACTCCAGTCCGAGCCCGGCAAGGGCAGCACCTTCTTTGTGAGCATCCCTTGCGAGATGACCAGTATGGAAAAGAAATCAGAAATCATCATATAAAGGATCGCGCCCATGAATATATTACTTGCCAACATATCGCAACATTCCGGCGTCGACAGCATCTCTTTGCTGATCACGATCCTCACCGTCATGGTGTTTATCATCGGCTTCGTCATCAATCGCATCAGCTTGTTGCGTATCCAGAAGAACTCCCGCCGTGTCAAGGATCTCTCCACCATCATGCAGCGCACCCTCAACACCAGTAACAACTATGTGGTGCGCCTTTCCATGCTCACCCACCATGGTGAGAATATGCACGGCGACTTCCTCCCGCCCGGAGGCATGGACTATGATGAGAGTCTCAACTATATCCACCCCGACGATAGGGATATCTACGCAGACTTCCTGAGGCGCATGCTCAATGGCGAGAAAACCGTCGAGTGTACCTACCGCTGGGACTGGAGCACGAAGAAGCACCGGGGCGAATGGCGCTACATACGCGATGTGGGCATCGCCGAATACTTCGGCAATAAAAAGACCCCCGTGAACTTCTTCTGCACGCTTACCGACATCACCGACGAGGTGATGCAAATGAAGCGCGAGCAAGACCTCACCGAGCGCTATCGTAAGTTCTTCGAACAAGGCCTTGCCGGACTCGCCTTCTACGATAAGGACGGCCATCTGCTCTATGCCAATAAGAAGATGCGCGAGATCCTGAAGTTCCAGTCCGAGCGCGACCCCTTCTACTTCAACGGCACGCTCTACGATCTGCCCACCTTCCGCAACATCCTCTATAACCATCAACCCGAGGAGTTGTATCTCTGCACCAAGAGTGTGGTTGTGGAGCGCGGCGTGAACTGCTATGTAGAGGTGCGCCTCCACCCCATCTACGACGACAACGATCAGCTGGTATATATCACCTTTGGCCTCCGCGATGTGACCCAGGAGCGCGAACTCTATCTGCAGAACAAGCGCGACGAGGAGCAGATGCGCCGCGTCAACGAGAACATCCAGCGCTACGAGACCGAGCTGCAATACCTCATGGAGTCGTGCAACATGCGATTCTTCAAATGCTCGGCCGCCGACAGAACCGCCACCTTCTATAAGGGCATGAGTCAGCCCGAGCGCGTGATGACCTTCCAGGAGGTGATCGATGCCTTCGAGGAGGAGAGTCCCTTCAAGGAGGGTTTGCGCAACTACGAGAATTATTTCAACGTACAGCGTACCGACCTCACCCGCATGCATCCCTTCTTCCACGAGGGCGAGGGATTACAGTGGAACTACATTGATAGTCTCCCGACATTCGACGAGAAGGGCCAGATGACCGGCACCTATGGCATCGTGCGCAACGTGACCGATCTGCTCGAGAAGCAGGAGCGCCTCAAGGAAGAGACCGAGCGCGCCAAGGAGTCGGGCATCAAGAAGAGTACCTTCATGGCCAACATGACCCACGAGATCCGCACCCCGCTCAATGCCATCGTAGGCTTCTCGGACGTGCTGCCCATGATGTCGACCCCCGAGGAGAAGCAGGAGATCATCAAGGTGATCATGAACAACTGCGACATGCTGCTCCGCCTCGTCAATGATATCCTCGCCCTCTCGGCATTAGGCAGCGGCGGCATCGATATCATCCCGGCCAAGGTCGACTTTGCCAAGGAGTTCGAGAGCACCTGCATCTCGCTGGCCCAACGCGTGCAGAACCCCGCCGTGGAGTTCCAGAAGGACACCCCGCTGCAGAGTTTCGTTACCGAGATGGACTACGGCCGCATCCAGCAGGTGTTGACCAACTTCGTGACCAACGCCGTGAAGTACACCCAGGAGGGCCACATTCGCGTGGGTTATCGTCCAGAGGAGCGCCAAGGCCGCCCGGGCCTCTACATCTATTGCGAGGACACCGGCGCGGGTATTGCCAAGGAAAACCAGCAGAAGGTGTTCGAGCGCTTCGTCAAGTTGAACGACTACGTACAGGGCACGGGTCTCGGTCTGAGCATCTGTAAGGCCATTGCCGATGCATGCGAGGGCGAGATAGGCCTCGACTCCGAGGGCCCCGGCCATGGTTCTACGTTCTGGATATGGATGCCATGTTCAGAGGTGAGAGGTGAGAAGCTAGAGGTGAGTGAATAATGAAAGAAATCAAGCATAAACATGAAGATAAAACTAACTGATGGTAGAAAGGTGAGCCGGGCTCTACGGGTGCTGATGGCACTCCTGATGCTGACAAGCGCAGCATCCACGGCTTCGGCCGCTAACGGCAAGGACACCACGATGGTATATAACGAGGCCCGCCCCCTCATCTACGAAGATGCGTGGGACCTCTGGCCTTATGTGTTCCTCAACGAGAACGGCGAGCCCGACGGCTATAACATCGACCTTCTGAAAATGATTTTCAAGGAGCTCGACATCCCCTACGTCGTGAGGCTCAAGCCCACCCTCGAGGCCCAGTCCGACCTGAGGGAGCGCAAGTCCGACCTCATGCTCCGTATGGATGCCAGTTTTTCGCGCAATAACGCCAGCTACGGCCAATCCATCGTTCAGCTCTTCACCCATAGCGTGGTGACCCCCCGCAGCAAGAAGATTGTCATCAATAGCGGCAAGGACCTCAAGGACCACACCATCATCGTCCACGAGGGTAGCTTCAGCCATCACCTCATCAAGGATCACGGCTGGGCCGCCGACATTGTGGCCTACGACGATATGCAGGAGGCCATCCAGCACGTCAGTGCCGAGGACGATGGCATCATCATCTGGAACACCATGTCGCTCAAGTGGCTCATGCAGAAGTATCAGACCACCAATCTGCAGATAGAGCCCATCGAGCTGCCCTATGGCGAGTATAAGTTCTTCTCCAACGATCATCACTTGCTCAATCAGTTGGATAGCGTCTACGCCCAGCTCCGCGCCAACGATAAGCTCACCCCCATCCAGAACAAGTGGTTCTACCCCGAGCGCACCGAGACGGGTATCCCCTCATGGATATGGGATCTCATCGTCATCATCGCTGCCATTGCCATGGGTATCGTCATCTATTTTATTATATATAAGGTACGCGAGAACAAGATGACCCGCGAGGTTAGAATGAAGAACCAGCGACTGGGTCAGATCCTGAAAACCAGTCATGTAGGCTTGTGGATCTACGATGTCGACGCCCAGGTGTTTACCATTATCGACCAGAACGGCAAAGCCGAGAAGAGCTACTCCTCGCTCGAGTTCTCAAGGCGTTACGATCCTGCCGACTTCAAGAACCTCATCGAGGCCCTCAAGCAGCTCATCGAGAACAAGGCCGACAAGCTGAGCTTCAAATTAACGAGAATGGCCACCGAGGAAAGCGGCGAGGAGCGCGAGTACACCGCCACCCTCTCCGTGTTGCGCCGCAACAAGCACAACCGCCCCAACATGATCCTCTGTTCCGGCAAGGACATCACCGAGGAGCGCAAGCGCCAAGCCGAGGTGAAGGATAACCGATTGCGCTATCAGAGTATCTTCAACTCCGCCATGATCGATATGGTGGCCTACGATAAGGACGGCTATATCGTCGATATGAACGAGAAGGCCATCAGCGCCATGCCTGTCGATATCGAGACCATCCGCAAGCAGAAGATCTCCGTGCAACAAGTCATGGGCATGGACGATCTCGACATCCACGACTTCGACTATATCTACGTCACCCAGCTCTATAAGGATGGCGACCAGGGCGATGACCGTCCGCTCAATAAGTTCCTCCGCCGTGAGCGCATGACCTACGAACTCCAGCTCATGGCCATCCGCGGCAAGCAGGGCGAGTTGCTCGGTTTCTACGGTTCAGGTCGCGATGTGAGCGAGGTGGCCCGCTCTTACCATCAGCTCCGCCAGAACGTGGAGCAGCTGAAGGATAAGCACGACGAGGTGACCAACTACGTGCGCAACATCGACTACGTGCTCTCCGTGGGTGGCATCAGCCTCATGAAGTATAACATCGAGACCCACATCCTCACCATCTACAGCGAGATCAACAAGGCCCAGTACACCCTCACCCAGACCCGCGCCCTCGCGCTGGTGAGCGAGGAGCACAAGCACCGTGCCCGCCGCATCTTCAATAAGATGGACAATAAGCTGAAGGGCAACTACCACGAGGACATCCGCACCACCGTGCGCAAGAAGAGCAACATACCGCTCCACCTCATGATCCACTTCATCCCCACCCTCAAGAATGGCGAGGTGGTAGAGTATTTCGGCATGTGCCGTGACATCAGCGACCTTAAGGCCGTCGAGGCCCAGCTGGCCCAGGAGACCGTCCGCGCCCAGGAGGTGGAAGTGGTGAAGAACGCCTTCCTCCACAACATGAGCCACGAGATACGTACCCCGTTGAACTCCGTCGTCGGTTTCTCCGAACTCTTCGAGATGGACCACAACCTGGAGGACGAGGCCATCTTCATCAAGGAGATCAAGGAGAGCTCCGCCGCCCTGCTCAAGCTCATCAACGACATCCTCTTCCTCTCGCGCCTCGATGCCGGCATGATCACCATCAAGCCGCGCCCCATCGACTTCGCCTCCATCTTCGAGGCCCGTTGCGTGTCGTCATGGACGTTGCTCCAGAAGCCGGGTGTCGACTATCGCGTGAACAATCCTTATCGCAAGCTGGTACTCGAGATCGACGAGCCTTACGTATCCATGATCATCGAGAAGATCATCACCAATGCCGCCCAGCACACCACCAAGGGCTCTGTGCTGGCCCGCTACGACTATATCGGCGAGTCGCTCATGGTGTCCATCGAGGACACTGGCGATGGTATTCCCGCCGATAATATCGACCACATCTTCGAGCGCTTCGTCTCGGGCGCCAATACCGGTGTCGGTCTGGGCCTCAGCATCTGCCACGAGCTCATCGAGTATATGGGTGGCCGCATTCAGCTCAAGTCCACCGTGGGCAAGGGCACCGTGGTTTGGTTCACCCTGCCTTGCAAGGTCTTGGAAATGGAACGTCAATAACATCATTATAGCAGCATCATGACTAGAAGACTATATATCATCACCCTTACCTTAGTGCTGTGGGTTTGCTCCTTACCCTCGGCGCGGGCTCTCTATATCAGGGAGTACACCGAGGAGCGCCCCCTCATCATCGCCAGCGACTGGGAGTTCCCGCCTTATGAGTTCCTCAACGACATGGGCAACCCCGACGGCTATAACATCGAGGTGCTCGACCTGATACTCTCCCGTCTGGACATCCCCCACAAGTACGAGATGAACGAGTGGTACAAGTGTACCGAGTCCTTCGAAAGCCGCAAGGCCGACCTCATCCACGCCCTTACCTTCAAGTATCAGCATGCGCCCTATGTCATGACGCAGAACATGATCACCTATTACAACGTGAGGATAGCCCGCTTCCATACCACGCCGCCCGTCCACCACATCCGCGATATCACTGAGAACAATACCGTCGTGCTCAAGAAGAACGACTATGGCGATTTGCGCTTGGCCGAGATGAACGATCTGGCCTTCCATACCGAATACCACTCCTCGCGCGAGGCCCTCATCGGTCTGCGCTCCGGCAAGTATAAGTACTACATCTGGGGCGAGGTTCCCCTCCAATCCAAGCTCAAGGAGTATGGTGTCGATGGCGTGGTGCTCGACGAGATCGACATCCCCGCCGGCGAACTCCGCATCATCGGCTACGATAAGGAACTCATAGATGCCATCGACGATACCTATGCCCGACTCGAGCAAGCGGGCGACATCGAGCGCATCCGCGACAAGTGGTTCCATCCCGAGCGTGTCCACAACGACACCTCGCCCGTCACCCTCATCCTCCTTCTGGGTGTCATCATTGCCGGCATCATCGCCTTCCTGCTCAGCCGGCTCATCCGCACCCGCGTACGCGTGGCCATCACCCGCACCGTCGACCTGAACCGCATGATGAACCAGGCCCTCAACATGGGTGCCTACGGTATCGTGGAGTTCGATGTAATCAACAATACCCTCCGCAATGTCCACGGCTCTGTGTTGCCTTATGAGGACATCACCCCCGAGGAGTTCCTCGCCCGCATGAAACCCGTTCAGGCCACCATTCTCCATCAGAACAATCAGGGCCTCATCCGCGGATTTGCCGACTCCTTCGAACTCACCATCAGCCTCAACGTAGGCTCCCTTGAAGAGCCCGTTTGGAAGGATTTCTACGGCAATGCCTTGGCCGAGAAGGAGAACGGCCACACACGCTATATCATCTATACCGTACAGGATATGACCCAGGCCCTGCTCGAGGAGCAGGAGAACCGCGTCACCGGTAGTAAGTTCCATAAGATGTTCGAGACCAACCCCATCGCCATGGCGTTCTACGATACCCATGGCTACCCCATCGACATCAACGCCAAGATGAGGGAGATCTGCGGGATCACCGACGACTCCATGATGACCTATTGGCAATCCCTGTCGCTCTTCGATGTCCCCCTGATGGAAGGCCAGATCACCCGCGACACCAGGGAGGTCTTCCATGTGTGCCAGCGCATGTACTATCCCGACCTCGGCATCTTCAAGTACATCGAGGCGAAGATCTATCCCGCCCTCGACGAGAATGGCGAGTTGCGCTACTTCATCTGCACCTCCCGCGACTTGACCCACGAGCGCGAGATCTATCTGCAGCAGCGCCGCCACGAACGCGAGATGGAGAAGGCCAATGCCTCCATCCAGTCTTACGAGAACCAGCTGCGCTATCTGCTCGACAATAGTAAGATGTTCATCTGGAAGTACGATCCCTTCACCAATCAGATCGCCATCAGCCGCTCGGGCCATAAGAGCGATTATCAGGAAACCATCGATCAGTTCTTCAAGGACATCGATAGCGCCGACCTCACCGAGGCCCTCGAGCAAGTCAGGGTCAGCGTCACCGAGAAGAAGCCTTACAACGCGGTGGCCCACTTCAACGCCACACCTATGGAGAAGCACCCCGTATGGTATGCCATCAACGGTATCCCCAAGTCCAAGCGCGACGGCTCCCTCTCCCACTTCTTCGGCATCGCCCGTAACATCACCGACCTCATGGAGGCCCAGCGCAAGCTGAAGGAAGAAACCAAGCGCGCCGAGGATTCGGGTAAGATGAAGAGTGCCTTCCTCGCCAATATGACCCACGAAATCCGCACCCCGCTCAATGCCATCGTGGGCTTCTCCGACCTCCTCCCCGTGGTCGACACCAACGAGGAGCGCATGAACTTCATCCGCATCATCCGCAACAACTGCGACATGCTCATGCGCCTCATCAACGATATCCTCGAGGCCTCCAACATGGGTCAGGCCCTCGCCATCAAGCCCGAGCCGTGCGACTTCGCTCAGGTGTTCGACGACATCTGTCAGACCCTCGCCCAGCGCGTACAGGAGCCCGGCGTGGAGTTCATCAAGGACAATCCTTATGCCTCCTTCCCCGCCACGCTCGACAAGGGCCGCATCCAGCAGGTGCTCACCAACTTCGTTACCAATGCCGTGAAGTACACCCATCAGGGTCATATCAAGGTGGGCTATCGCGAGGAGCAGGAGGGTATCTACTTCTATTGCGAGGACACCGGTGCCGGTATTCCCAAGGAGAAGCAGGCCAGCGTGTTCGAGCGCTTCGTCAAGCTCAACGACTTCGTGCAGGGCACGGGTCTTGGCTTGAGTATCTGCAAAGCCATTGCCGACCGCTGTGGCGGCAGAATCGGTGTCACCTCCGAGGGTGAGGGCCACGGCTCCACCTTCTGGCTCTGGACACCCCGCGAAATTGCAGGGGTTAGTGGTTAGAGGTTAGAGGTTAGAGAATAGTTGGTTAAACGCAGAGTATAAACATAATAAAAAAACGGGTATTCGGGACTAAGAGAAGGAGTGAAAAGAGTAATCTCTAACCCCTAACCTCTAACCCCTAACCACTAGAAAGTTGAGCAAGCAAAGCTTGTGAAACTTGAATTATTAACTCTATGCAAAATAGTAAATACTTGCTCGCGACGGAGCGCGACCTGAAATGGGGCCTCACCGTCAGCACCGTAGGCTACGAAGAGATTGCCCCCGGCGATCCCTACCCCACCAAGGGCCATGCCGACGGCTATTACTTTAACATCGAGAAGGGGCGCGTGCTCAATGAGTACCAGCTGCTCTATAATCCCGAAGGCGAAGGCGTCTTCGAGAGTGCCCATTGTCCGCAGACCAAGATCAAGGCGGGCGATATGTTCCTGCTCTTCCCGGGCGAGTGGCACACTTACCACCCCAACCCGCGTGTGGGCTGGAAGAGCCATTGGATCGGATTCAAGGGCCGCAATATGGACGACCGTGTCAAGGCCGGCTTCCTCACCCCCGAGAAACCCATCTACCATGTGGGCTATTCCGCCATCATCGAGGGCCTCTACCGCCGCGCCTTTGCCGCCGCCCGCGAGGAGGCGGCCTACTCCCAGCAGGAGATGGCGGGCCTCGTGAACCATCTTATCGGCAAGATGTACTCCCTGGAGCGTAACATCGAGCTGAGCCGCAACCAGCAGCAGGTCGACATGATCGACAAGGCCCGCTGGCGCATCCGTGAGAGCCTCGAGTCCGAGACCACCATCCAGGGCATCGCCGAGGAGCTGGGCGTGAGCTACAGCAACTTCCGCAAACTCTTCAAGGAGTACACCGGCCTCTCTCCCGCCACTTATCAGCAGGAGTTGCGCCTACTCCGCGCCAAGGAGCTGCTCTCCACCACCGACCTCTCCATCAAGGAGATTGCCTACCGCCTCAACTTCGAATCGCCCGATTACTTCTCCGCCAAGTTCAAGGCCAAAATGGGCATCAAACCAAGTGAAGTCAAAACAAAATAAAAGCCCTCCCTTCCGGGGGGGCTTTTATTTTGGAGGTGAGAGGTGAGAAGCTAGAAGCTAGAGATATGTACCGTAGGTAATGAGTGGCTTTGCCAGCTATTCTCTAACCCCTAACTACTAACCCCTAACCACTTATTTAGAAGAGCAAAGCTCTTTCTAAATAATACGTCAGCATTCCCGCCAGATAGCCGACAAACACTATCCACGTAATCTTCTTCATATACCATCCGAAGGTGATCTTCTCGAGGCCCATCACCACCACACCGGCGGCAGAGCCGATAATCAGCATCGAACCACCCACACCGGCACAGTAGGCCAGCAGCTGCCAGAAGATACCGTCCACGGCCATGTCGCCCGCAGCAGCCACCGGATACATACCCATACAGCCGGCCACCAGCGGCACATTATCCACGATACTCGACATCACACCGATGATACCCGTTACCAGGAAGTGGTTGCCCTCGAAGGTCTGATCCAGCACGCCGCCCAGCATGGTCAGCACACCTACCTCCTGCAGCACGGCCACAGCCATCAGGATGCCCAGGAAGAACATGATGGTCGATAGGTCAATCTTCGAGAGCAGATCGCTCACGCGCTTGGCCATCGTGTCGTCCTCAGCGGTATTGTAATGGAATATCTCGGTCACCGTCCAGAGCACGCCCAGCACCAGCAGGATGCCCATAAACGGCGGCAGATGAGTGAGCATCTTAAACACGGGCACGAAGCACAGACCGCCCACGCCCAGCCAGAAGATGATGTTTCTCTGAGCCTTGGTAAACTGCGTCACCTCGGCCTTCGGCAGATTCTGACTCTTGTCGAACTTGCCCTGCAACTGGTATTGCAGAATGAAGGCCGGCACCAGCATCGAGATGAGCGACGGCACGAAGATCTCTGTCAGCACGCCCTCGGTGGTAATCACACCCTTGATCCACAGCATGATGGTGGTCACATCGCCAATGGGCGAGAAGGCGCCACCCGAGTTGGCGGCTATCACCACCAGCGCGGCATATATCAGTCGGTCGCCACGGCTCTGCACCAGTTTCCTCAGCACCATGATCATCACAATACTCGTGGTGAGGTTATCCAGGATGGCCGAGAGGAAGAAGGTCATAAAGGCCATTCTCCACATCAGTTTGCGCTTGGAGCGCGTCTTCAGGGCATCGCGCACAAAATTGAAACCGCCGTTCGAGTCCACAATCTCCACAATCGTCATCGCTCCCATCAGGAAGAACAGCGTTCCAGCGGCATCTCCCAGGTGATGCTCTATCACCTCGGCTATGTGGTGCACCACCTCGCCACCGGGAATCTCAGGGTAATACGCTGCCGGGCCCATCATCAGCAGTGTCCAGCATAGAACACACATCAGCAGGGCTATCGCAGCCTTGTTGACCTTCGTTACGCTCTCCAGGGCTATGCACAAATAGCCCACACAGAAAACCGCAACAATCAGAATCGTTAATGTAGTCATGTTGTATTAATTATAATGTATAACGTAATTTCGTGTGCAAAGGTACGAATAAGTGAGAAGAAAACCAAATTATTTTCGCTTGTTATCAAAAATTCAAGTCCAAAAATCAAATAAATAAGTTACTCACGCCATTTTCATCGTACCTTTGCCCACGAATCTGCTAAAAACAAAATTAGAATGGAACAAAAAACATATTTTTTCGCCGTAGACCTGGGCGCCACATCCGGTAGAACCATACTTGGTTCTACCTCTCACCTCTCAAAGGCTACGGGTAGGCGCGTCAGCGGGAATCCTCTCACCTCTCACCTCTCTCTCGAAGAGCTCACCCGTTTTCCCAATAATCTCATCGAGCAAGGCGGCCACTTCTACTGGGACATTTACGCCCTCTACTTCGAAATCATCCGCGGCCTCAAGGAGGTAGCCCGCCGCGGCATCCAGATCACCAGCATCGGTATCGACACCTGGGGCGTCGACTTCGTCTTCATCGGCTCCGACAATGCTATATTAAGGAACCCGCGCGCGTATCGCGATCCTATTACATTTGCCGCCATGGACGATTATCTCGAGAACGTCATCTCGCGCCGCGAGGTTTACGATATCACCGGCATCCAGCTCATGAACTTCAACTCCATCTTCCAGCTTTACGCCATGCGTAAGGAGGATAATGCCGCCTTCCGCCATGCCCGCAAGATACTCTTCGTGCCCGATGCCCTTTCGTGGATGCTCACCGGCCAGGAGGTGTGCGAGTATACCATCGCCTCCACCTCGCAGCTGCTCGATCCCCGCACCAAGGAGCTCGATGCCCGATTGCTCCAGTCCGTGGGCCTCACGCGTGAAAAATTCGGCCGCATGGTCATGCCCGGCACCCAGATTGGCGTGCTCACCGACGAGGTTCAGCGCCTCACCGGCTTGGGCCCCGTGCCCGTCATAGCTGTGGCTGGTCACGACACCGGCTCGGCCGTAGCAGCCGTGCCCGCCCGCGATGAGAACTTTGCCTACCTCTCCAGCGGCACGTGGAGCCTCATGGGTATCGAGACGCGCGATGCCATCATCTCCGACCTCTCTTACGAGCGCAACTTCACCAACGAGGGCGGCATCAACGGCACCACCCGTTTCCTCAAGAACATCTGCGGCATGTGGCTCTACGAGCGCTGCCGTCTGGAGTGGGGCGAGACGAACCACGCAGAGCTGCAAGCCTCTGCGATGACCGTCGAGGCCTTCCGCAGCCTCATCAACCCCGATGACCCCACCTTCGCCAACCCCTCATCCATGGTAGAGGCCATTCAGCAATACTGCCGCCGCACCTCTCAGCCCGTCCCCGAGACACCCGCCGAGATCTGCCGCTGCATCTTCGACTCCCTCGCCCTCCGCTACCGCCAAGTCTTCACCTGGCTCATGGAATTCAGGGGCTCCCCTCTAAATGATGTGGTTCTCCACATCATTGGCGGAGGCTCCCTCAATAAATACCTCAACCAATTCACCGCCAACGCCACAGGCGTCGTGGTGAAAGCCGGTCCCCAGGAAGGCACCGCCCTCGGCAACATCATGATGCAAGCTCAGTCTGCAGGTTTGGTTAACGACATCTGGCAGATGCGCCAGATCATCGCCAACTCCATCGACCTCGTCACCTACACTCCTCAGGACCGCCCCCTCTGGGACGCCGCCTACGAGAAATACCTAAAGATTACCCAATAGGGCTTTGCTAGGTATTCTCTCACCTCTCACTTCTCACCTCTCACTTCTCACCTCTCACCTCCTTTAAAAATTAAATTTTTAAAACATATAATTATGAAAGCAACCCTTATTGAAAAAGCGTATGAGGTCGCCAAAGACCGCTACGCCGCCATTGGTGTCGATACCGACGCCGTTCTCGACACCCTCCAGAAGCAACAGATCTCCCTCCACTGCTGGCAGACCGACGATGTAGTCGGTTTCGAGCGCAACGAGGCTCTCTCCGGAGGTATCCAGACCACAGGTAACTATCCCGGCCGTGCCCGCAACATCGACGAGGTACGTCAGGACATCGAGTTTGTCAAGACCCTCATCGCCGGTAACCACCGCCTCAATCTCCATGAGATCTATGGCGACTTCGGCGGCAAGTTCGTCGATCGCGACCAGGTAGAAGTCTCTCACTTCCAGAGCTGGATCGACTGGGCCAAGGCCAACAACATGAAGCTCGACTTCAATTCCACCTCATTCTCCCACCCCAAGAGTGGCGATCTCACCCTCTCTAACCCCGACAAGGGCATCCGCGACTTCTGGATCGAGCACACCAAGCGTTGCCGCCGCATTGCCGATGCCATGGGTAAGGCCCAGGGCGATCCCTGTATCATGAACATCTGGGTTCACGACGGCTCTAAGGACATGCCCGTACAGCGCAAGAAGTACCGCGAAATCCTCGCCGCCTCGCTCGATGAGATTATGGAGGAGCGTCTCGATGGCGTGAAGAACTGCTTCGAGGCCAAGCTCTTCGGTATCGGTCTCGAGAGTTACACCGTGGGCTCACATGATTTCTACACCGCCTATTGCGCCACCCGCAAGCAGATGTACACCATCGATACCGGCCACTACGAGCAGACCGAGAATGTGTCCGACTTCGTCAGCACCCTGCTCATGTACGTGCCCGAGTTGATGCTCCATGTGTCGCGCCCCGTACGCTGGGACTCCGACCATGTTACCATCATGAACGATCAGACCCTCGACCTCTTCAAGGAGCTGGTACGTGCCGACGCCCTCGATCGCGCCCATGTAGGTCTCGATTATTTCGATGCCTCCATCAATCGCATCGGCGCCTACCTCGTAGGCACCCGCGCCACTCAGAAGTGCATCCTGCAGGCCCTCCTCGAGCCCAAGGAGCTGCTGCGTAAGTACGAGGACAATGGTCAGTACTTCGAGCGCCTCGCCCTGATGGAAGAGGCCAAGAGCATGCCTTTCGGCGCCGTGTTCGATTACTTCAACCTCAAGAACAACGTCCCAGTAGGCGAAGAATACATCGCCGCCATCCAGAAGTATGAGCGCGAGGTCACGAGCAAGCGATAATTTTCATTTTTCAATCTTCAATTTTCAATGGAAATTATCATCGGCCTCTTAATAATAGCGGTGGGCGCCTTCTGCCAGAGTAGCTGCTACGTCCCCATCAACAAGATCAAGCAGTGGTCTTGGGAGAGCTACTGGCTCGTTCAGGGCGTCTTCGCCTGGCTGGTGCTCCCCGTGCTCGGCGCCCTGCTCGCCGTGCCCGCGGGTCATAGCCTCTGCGAGTTGTTCAGCGCCGATCAGTCGTTCAATATCTGGATGACCATCCTCTTCGGCGTCCTCTGGGGCGTGGGCGGCCTCACGTTCGGCCTCTCCATGCGTTACCTCGGTGTGGCCCTCGGCCAGAGCATCGCCCTCGGCACCTGTGCCGGTCTGGGCACCATCCTCGGCCCCGTGCTGCTCAATGTGTTCTTCCCCGAGCTCGATGCCCTCTCCTCGCTCACGTTTGCCGTGTTCCTTGGCGTGGCCGTCACCCTCCTGGGCATCGGCATCATCGGTTATGCCGGTCTTCTCAAGGCCCAGTCGCTCTCCGAGGAGGAGCAGCGCGAAGCCGTGAAGGACTTCAACTTCCCCCGTGGCCTCGCCATTGCCCTGCTCGCCGGTTTCATGAGTGGCTGTTTCAATGTCGGTCTCGAGTTCGGTAAAGATATCCATTTCGGCTATCTCACCGACCCCATGTTCCGCACCCTCCCCGCCACCATGCTCGTCACGCTCGGCGGTTTCGTCACCAATGCCGTTTACTGTCTCTTCCAGAATCAGCGCAACCATACTTGGGGCGATTACCTCAAGGGCCATGTCTGGGCCAACAATCTGCTGTTCTGCCTCTTGGCGGGTGCCCTGTGGTACAGTCAGTTCTTCGGCCTCTCGCTGGGCAAGGGCTTCCTCACCGATAGCCCCACGCTCACCACGCTGTCGTTCTGCATCCTCATGGCCCTCAATGTGGTGTTCTCCAATGTCTGGGGCATTATCCTCAAGGAGTGGAAGGGCTGTTCCCAGAAGACCATCGCCGTCCTCATCGCCGGCATCATCGTTCTCATCATCTCCTGCTTCCTCCCGCAGATGATCTGAAAACAGCGGCTGAAAGTTAAAATAAGATTAAAATATCGGGATCTCTCACAAGGTTCCGATATTTTTATTGTACCTTTGCATCAAGTTATCCTTAGCTATGCTAGGAGAAACCAAAACATTAACTATTATATGAAAAAGATCATAAAATTCTACAGTGCCGCTATGTGCGGACTTTTAACCCTGGGTTCGTGTGCCCAGGAAGTGATTAACGATCCAGAGCCCGAGCCCAACAGCATGCTGAAGGTGATGACACGTTCAGGAGAAGAAGCCGTTGTAGCATATCCCGTCAGACTCTATGTGTTTGGTGATGACGGGAAGTGTAAGACCATGCAGATTCTGGAAGATGCCAGCAATCAGTTGTCAGTGAAACTCCCTGAAGGCACCTATAGTGTCTATGGTCTGGGAGGAGCCGATGCCACTCGTTACGTGCTGCCATCTCAGGAGGAGGCCTCCGCAACATCAGTCATCTCCTTACAGAGTGGACAGCAACTAGGCGATCTGATGGCCGGACAATCTACCGTCAGTCTGTCAGCCAACGGAACCAACAACCTTACCATAGGACTCAACAGAAAGGTGATGCTGATAAAGAGTCTCGTTATCAAGGATGTTCCTGTCGGAACCGGGGCTGTGAGCGTGAAGATAGCCCCATTGCGAGAGTCAATTTGTCTTGACGGCAGCTATCAGGGCGAAAAAGGAGGAGCCACCATCAGTCTGGCCAAACAAGATGATGGAACCACTTGGAAGATGACATCAGAGAATAACTATCTGTTACCTTCCGTCAACAAACCCACGATTACCATTACCATCGACAACACCTCTTTCTCGTATAACTGTGCGACAGAGATGACTGCCAACCATAAGATCAACATCGAGGGTACTTACAAACCTGCCACTGTGACGACCCCGACGGAAGTAACGCTCACAGGAACTATCACCGGTGCCACCTGGGAAGAAGAAAAGGCTATCGATTTCAGCTTCGGCGAAGGAACCAACGAGCAAGAAACACCCGCTGCAAGCGCTCCAAAAGTTGGAGAAATCTATCAAGGATGCTATGTCTTGGCAGTTGATGGGAATAAAGTAACGCTGTTCTCATCAACAGAAAAAGCAATATCATATAATGGTGGATTACCACAAGTCAAAGCTGCAATAAATACAGCATTGGAAACATATAACACCTCTGATAGAATTGGAGATTGGCGACTTCCAAATTCTACAGAGGCACATTTGATTGTTTCTCAACATTCAACAATCGCAGAAAAAACTTCATTACCTATAAACAGTAATGGATATTTTTATAGTAATAATGAGGATATTGACGCATTTATAATCAGTAATGGGAGCTTTGCAAATGGCGGACTTTCCAAGGCTTACCTCCGCCCAGTAACAACCATTACAATACAATAACAATACAATCAAAAGAACCCTCGGATTTCTCCGAGGGATCTTTATTTCATCCAAAAACTCCCCGGCGCTCGCGCGTGGGGGAGTTCTCTGAACTAACATAATCTATATGCCGTTAGTAGTTTGCTTTTTGTGTTTAACGCATATTAACTCATTTACCGAAACTATTTATTTATATATTTAACGAATTGTGTGTGTCCTACTACTTGGGGAGATGGAAGGCCTCGGTCATCTCGGCGAGCTGGGCATCGCTCATGCCGTCGGGCTCGAAACCCATGGCGCGGGCATTGATGTAGATCTTGGCGGCCTTGGAGAGCACATCGATCTGATCGAAGGCATCCATCACGTCGAGACCCTTGGCGAAGACGCCGTGCTTCTCCCACATGACGACATCGTAATCCTCTAACTCCTTCAGCGTGGCATCGGCCAGGGCCTTGGAGCCGGGGAGCTGATAAGGCACGATGCCCAGACCGAGCGGACAGAAGGCCTTGGTCTCGGGGATCATGCTCCAGAGAATCTTGGTGAGCACGTCCTTGCCGAGGAACTTCTTGGAATGGCTCATGGCCACCAGCTCGATGGGATGGGTGTGGACCGTGGCGCGATAGGGACTGCCCTGCTCAATCAGAGAGGCATGGACCGTAAGATGGCTGGGAAGCTCGCTGGTGGGCATGACGGGCTCATCGGCGATGATGACATACGAGGCGCAATCGGGGAGAATGCGGATGATGGAGCCATTGGCCATGGGAAGGCGGGCGAGATCGCGCATGCGGCGGCCCGTGCCCTTGCAATAGAAATAGCTACCGGCGAGGGCGGGCAGAGTGACACCAATCTGAATGGGATCGCTGATGGCGGGAAGGGCCCGGATGGCATCGTCGACCAGATCGGTGACATTAACGGTGATATTGCCGCCATTACGCTCGGCCCAGCCGTTCTGCCAGAGGTAACCGGCTACCTCGGCTATCTTCAACACCTCGGACTGGAGGGCGGCATGATTATCTAAAATACTCTTCATTATGATCAATTGAACTATTGTTTTAATTCTGCTGCAAATATAAGACGATTTCACGACAAGAGACCATAATTTTTGATTTTTCGACTTTAATTTATGATTTCCATCGAAAATGTTTTGGGATTATGGAAATTCTTCGTAAATTTGCACCTCAGAGATGAACAACAAAATACAAGATACGAAATGGAGTGAAAACGTGATTCTGGTGGATGCCGACTACGTGGACAAAGTGGCGTTTAACCTCACGGTGAACTTCGAAAGGATGATAGGACGCAGGATTCCGAAGGCCGACATGGCGAAGTGGATAGTATGCGTGGCACTGGACGGGGGCGTAAGGCCACCGAAGGATTCCTTGGGGAGCAAGGAGCAGGGGGCAGGGAGCAAGACGCAATCGACCCTGGTGGTGCTGGTGCACAAGAAGGAGAAGACGGCGATGGAGAACTTTGAGCCGGGGGTGTATGAGGAGCTGAACGGCAAGGCCTTCAAGGACCAACTGGGCGAGTTTGAGATTGGCGCCTACCCCATAGAGCCCATTCCGGGCGGCGAGGACTACCTGATAGACGCTCTGAAGCTGGTGACGGGGCAGAAGGAGGTGAAACGCGTGATCGTGATTCCGGATGCGGAAAACGACTATATATATAATAAGGTACGCGAGGCACTGAACCGCGTGGACGATGACGAGAAGCGCATGACGGTGCTGGCGATGCAGCCCATGCCGGGGGGAAACTTCAAGCAGGAAATCTTGGGGTATTCGCTCATGGCGGCATTAGGGATCAGCTCGGAAGAGCTGAAGCCCAGAGGTGAGAGGTGAGAGGTGAGAGGTGAGAAGCTAGAGATATGCGAGATAAACGAATCAAAATTGAAAATTGAAAATTGAAAATTGAAATATTATGGCAAGGGTATTGATGATTGGAGCGGGTGGCGTGGCCACCGTGGCTGCGTTTAAGATAGCGCAGAACGCTGACGTGTTTACGGAGTTTATGATTGCATCGCGCAGAAAAGAAAAGTGTGATGCAATAGTGAAGGCAATAGAGGCTAAGAGTAATCTCTCACCTCTCACCACTCAAAGGCTACGGGTAGGCGCGTCAGCGGGAATCCACTCACCTCTAAAAATAAAGACCGCTCAGGTGGATGCGGATGATGTGGAGCAGCTGAAGGCGCTCTTTAACGACTACAAGCCGGAGCTGGTGATCAATCTGGCGCTGCCTTATCAGGACCTGACCATCATGGACGCTTGTCTGGCGTGCGGATGCAGCTATCTGGACACGGCCAACTATGAGCCGAAGGACGAGGCGCACTTTGAGTACTCATGGCAGTGGGCTTACCGCGAGCGCTTCGATAAGGCGGGGCTGACGGCCATCCTGGGTTGCGGATTCGACCCGGGCGTGACGAGCATCTACACGGCCTATGCCGCCAAGCACCACTTCAAGGAGATACAGTATCTGGACATCGTGGACTGTAATGCGGGCGACCACCACAAGGCGTTTGCCACGAACTTCAACCCGGAGATCAATATCCGCGAGATCACCCAGAAGGGACTCTACTGGGAGAACGGGCAATGGGTGGAGACGGAGCCGCTGGAGATTCACAAGGACCTGACTTACCCGAACATCGGCCCGAGGGACAGCTATCTGCTGCACCACGAGGAGATAGAGAGCTTGGTGATTAACTACCCCACGATTAAGCGCGCCCGCTTCTGGATGACGTTCGGACAGCAGTATCTGAAGCACCTGGAGGTGATTCAGAATATCGGCATGAGCAGAATCGACGAGGTGGAGTACGAGGCTCCGCTGGCCGATGGCAGCGGCGTGGCCAAGGTGAAGATAGTGCCACTGCAGTTCCTGAAGGCGGTATTGCCGAACCCGCAGGATCTGGGCGAGAACTACGAGGGCCAGACGAGCATAGGTTGTCGCATACGCGGTATAGGCAACGACGGCAAGGAGCATACGTACTACGTGTATAACAACTGCAGCCACCGCGCCGCGTATGAGGAGACGGGCATGCAGGGTGTGAGCTACACCACGGGTGTGCCGGCGATGATCGGTGCGATGATGTTCTGCAAGGGCATCTGGCGCAAGCCGGGTGTGCATAACGTGGAGGAGTTCGATCCCGATCCGTTCATGGAGCAGCTCAATGCGCAAGGCTTGCCTTGGGAGGAACAATTCGATATTGATATCGAATTGTAAGAGGTGAGAGGTGAGAAGCTAGAGGTGAGAGAATACTTTATAGGCAGAAATGGAAGATTTTTATTATAGGAAATTAAAAGTATACCATCAAGCAAAAGAAATAGTTGTAGACATCTATAATCTTAGTAAACATTTTCCACCTCAAGAATCTTATGGACTTACCAACCAGATTCAACGAGCTGCTGTATCAATTCCATCGAATATCGCAGAAGGAATGGGACGTTTCTCTATAAAAGAACGTCTTCATTTTATCGAAATTAGTTATGGTTCATTAATGGAAGTTATGTGTCAATTAGAAATAGCTGAAACATTGAACTATATAACTAACGAAGATCTTGCGATAGAAGAAAAGAAAATTACGGAAGTTGCAAAAATGCTCATTGGATTAAGAAGAAACTTAGAAGACAAAATGACAACAAGAAATGTATAACACAAGGTGAAAAGAGGAAGTTGTGAGATGCTGAGACATATCTCTCACCTCTCACCTCTCACCTCTCACCTCTAAAATTTTAAACTATGGCAAAAGGAAATGATGAGGCGATGACACCTCAACAGGAGAAACTGAAGGCGCTGCAGGCGGCCATGTCGAAGATTGAGAAGGACTACGGCAAGGGCTCGATTATGCGCATGGGTGACGAACAGGTGGAGCACGTGGACGTGATTCCTACCGGTTCGATCAGTCTGAACGCCGCACTGGGCGTGGGCGGTTACCCCAAGGGAAGAATCATTGAGATATACGGTCCGGAATCGAGCGGTAAGACCACACTGGCCATCCATGCCATCGCAGAGGCTCAGAAAGCGGGCGGCATAGCTGCCTTCATCGACGCGGAGCATGCCTTCGACAGATTCTACGCCGAGAAGCTGGGTGTGGACATTGACAACCTCTACATATCGCAGCCGGACAACGGTGAGCAGGCCCTGGAGATAGCCGACCAGCTGATTCGCTCGAGTGCCATCGACATCATCGTGATTGACTCTGTGGCCGCGCTGACGCCGAAGAAGGAGATTGAGGGTGACATGGGCGACTCGGCCGTGGGACTCCAGGCGCGACTGATGAGTCAGGCTCTGAGAAAGCTGACATCGACCATATCGAAGACGAACACCACGTGTATCTTCATCAACCAGTTGAGAGAGAAGATCGGTGTGATGTTCGGCAATCCCGAGACGACCACGGGTGGTAACGCCCTGAAGTTCTATGCATCGGTAAGACTGGACATACGTCGCGTGACGAGCATCAAGGACGGCGACAACGTGATAGGCAATCAGGTGCGCGTGAAGATTGTGAAGAACAAGGTGGCGCCTCCCTTCCGCAAGGCTGAGTTTGAGATTACCTTCGGCGAGGGTATCTCGAAGATCGGTGAGATTGTGGATCTGGGCGTGGAGTATGGCATCATCAAGAAGAGTGGCTCGTGGTTCAGCTATGGTGAGTCGAAGTTGGCACAGGGTCGCGATGCCGTGAAGGAGCTGCTGAAGGATAACCCGGAGCTATGCGATGAGTTAGAGCAGAAGATTATGTCGGCGATTGCCGACAAGTAGAAGTGAGAAGCTTCTCACCTCTCACCACAAAAAAAACCGCCTTTTGGGCGGTTTTTTTATTTCTGAATCGGGGTTCCGTTCTTGATGCCATTGGGACCCTTCTTGGTGGTGATGCGCTTCTTGGAAGTGAGCTTAGAGGTCTTAGAAGGGGCGGGGGCATTGAGGTTACCATCGCGTGTGGTGGTCTTCTCAACTGTACCAGAACCATTGAAGTGAACAATCAGGATCTTATTGTTAGAACGCTGGTAGAGCCAGTTGTAATAACCGTTCTCGCCATACTCGATCTTCTCGGGCTCACCGGCGGCCATCTCAACCTCGTCCTCAGAGAAGCCGATACCTACGTGACCGCTACGGATCATGGCACGTGAACCCTCGGAGGTCTGCACCTTCTTACCAGGACCGGGAGCGAAGATATAGCCGAAGTAGTCCTCCTCCTTCTCGGCATTATGCTGATCGAGCACGATGTCGGTATAGAAATAGGTACCCAGCGTGGTGTTCTTCAGCTTAACGGTGGCCTTGTCGTCGTTCTTATGAGGATTGATGGCCTCGAGCTGGTATTCAGCCAGACGGGGGATGGACTGAAGCTTCTTGGTGGTCTCGTTGAGCATCTTGGTGGGATACTTGGTGTGGATGACGCGACCGATGTAAACACGATAGTTATAGCTGTTGATGTTCATGACATCCTCGACGAGCTCGAAGGAATTGGGGAAGAGGTACTTGGCCTCGTCCATGATGAACTCATCATCGCGCATACCGCTATTGGTCTTCGAGATAGCCACGTTCTGGAAGAACTCATTACCATCCTCGTCCTCGACGATGATCTTGACGGGGTAGTTGCGGGTGCCGACACCAACGGCGATCACCGTAACGGGCATGTCCTTGTCGACCAAGACATCCTGATAACCCTCGCCATCGTACTCGGTATCGATGCGATAGTACTGGGTCTTGGTGTAGAGGGTCTTACCCATGAGCTGCTCGCGGGCAATGTCGACATCGCCGAGGTAGGCCAGCGTGGGCACACCGGTCTTCTGGTAGCAATAGTCCTCGAAAGAGCCGCTGGGGATTTCATAGTAATACTGCTTGCCGTTGTCCTGACACTCGAAATCGATGCGTGAATGTCCGTCGCTACTCTCATGATGGCCTTTATAGACCATGATCTTGTACTTCAGAGGCATGCTGCTCACCTCCTTGCCGGTGGCGGCATCGGTAAAGGTCTTCACCACAAGATCGTACTTCTCGGGCATGACCATGAACTTCATACCCTCTTTCCAATCGCAGAGGCTGTAGTACTTGAAGTGCTGCCCGAGGAAATCCTGGGCGTTCTCCTGTTCCTGCTGAGCTGCTGCCAACTCATCGGCCATCTGAGTCTGGGCACTCTTCTTGGCTCCCTTCGTCTTCACGATATAGGGATTCTGCTGGGCAGATGCTGCCAAAAAGGCAAGAGCCATACAGGCCGTAAAAATCATTCTTTTCATGACTATCGATAGTTTTATTTCGAATTCTGACTGCAAAGATAAATTTATTCTCGCGAAAAACCAAATTTTATGTGACAAAATGTCGTATTGGAAAAGATTTTTTCGTGAAAAAGACATTTTGGCACATGCTTTGCTCAAAAAAACAACAGGAAAAGGGGACCAAAAGTTGGAGTGAAGAGAGTAATCTCTAACCTCTCACCTCTCACCCCTCACCTCTAATTGAATAGTATAAATTAAAAAAGATAAGAATTATGGGAAAGATTATTGGAATCGATTTAGGAACTACCAACAGCTGCGTTGCCGTATTCGAGGGTAACGAGCCAGTAGTAATTGCCAACAGCGAGGGTAAGCGCACAACTCCCTCAGTAGTTGGTTTTGTAGAGAACGGTGAGCGTAAGATTGGCGATCCCGCCAAGCGTCAGGCCATTACAAACCCAAAGAACACGATTTACTCCATCAAGCGTTTCATGGGTGAGAACTGGCAGCAGACCGAGAAGGAAATCTCGCGCGTACCTTATAATGTAGTAAACGAGGGTGGCTATCCCCGTGTGGACATCAACGGACGTAAGTACACCCCGCAGGAGATCAGCGCCATGGTGCTGCAGAAGATGAAGAAGACCGCCGAGGACTATCTGGGTCAGGAGGTAACGGACGCCGTGATCACCGTGCCCGCCTACTTCTCAGACTCTCAGCGTCAGGCTACCAAGGAGGCCGGTCAGATTGCCGGACTGAACGTGAAGCGTATCGTGAACGAGCCTACCGCCGCTGCTCTGGCATACGGTGTGGACAAGGCCAACAAGGATATGAAGATTGCCGTGTTCGACCTGGGTGGTGGTACATTCGATATCTCTATCCTGGAGTTTGGTGGCGGTGTGTTCGAGGTGCTCTCTACCAACGGTGATACCCACCTGGGTGGTGATGACTTCGACCAGGTGATCATCGATTGGCTGGTACAGGAGTTCAAGAACGACGAGGGTGCCAACCTGAAGGACGACCCCATGGCTATGCAGCGCCTGAAGGAGGCTGCCGAGAAGGCTAAGATCGAGCTGAGCTCATCGACCAGCACCGAGATTAACCTGCCTTACATCATGCCCGTGGCCGGTGTGCCTAAGCACCTGGTAAAGACCCTGACTCGCGCTAAGTTCGAGCAGCTGGCCCACGACCTGATTCAGGCTTGTCTGGCTCCATGTCAGAAGGCTATCGCCGATGCACACTTGACAACCGCTGATATCGACGAGGTGATCCTCGTGGGTGGTTCAAGCCGTATCCCCGCCGTGCAGACGCTGGTAAAGAACTACTTCGGCAAGGAGCCTTCGAAGGGTGTGAACCCCGACGAGGTGGTAGCCGTAGGTGCTTCGATCCAGGGTGCCATTCTGAACAAGGAGGGCGGTGTAGGCGACATCGTACTGCTCGACGTAACCCCGCTGACACTGGGTATCGAGACCATGGGTGGCGTAATGACCAAGCTGATTGAGGCTAACACCACCATTCCTTGCAAGAAGAGCGAGGTATTCTCGACCGCTGCTGACAATCAGACAGAGGTAACCATCCACGTGCTGCAGGGTGAGCGCCCCATGGCTGCTCAGAACAAGAGCATCGGTCAGTTCAACCTCACCGGTATCGCTCCCGCACGTCGTGGTATTCCTCAGATTGAGGTGACCTTCGACATCGACGCCAACGGTATCCTGAAGGTAAGTGCCAAGGATAAGGCCACCGGTAAGGAGCAGGCCATCCGCATCGAGGCTTCATCTGGTCTGTCTCAGGACGAGATCAACCGCATGAAGGCCGAAGCCGAGCAGAACGCTGAGAACGATAAGAAGGAGCGCGAGCGCGTGGACAAGATGAACCAGGCTGACTCAATGATTTTCCAGACCGAGAACCAGCTGAACGAACTTGGTGACAAGATTCCCGCACAGCACAAGCCCGCTATCGAACAGGCCCTCCAGCAGCTGAAGGATGCCCACAAGGCCGGCGATGTTGCAGCTATCGACAGTGCCATCGCAGCCCTCAACCAGGCTTGGCAGACCGCATCGGCTCAGATGTACCAGCAGGGTGCAGCCGGTCAGCCCGGCGGCGACACCTATCAGGGTGGCCAGCAGGCCGGTCCTCAGCAGGAGGGTCCGAAGCCCGAGGACATTCAGGACGCCGACTTCGAGGAGGTGAAGTAAAGTTTACTCGGCGAAGCCAAGTAAAATCTTAATAAATCATAGAAATCCCGCTACAACGATGGTTGTGGTGGGATTTTTTCGTATCTTTGCAGCGCAATGCAAAAAGTGAAGAACAGCGAGATTCTGCTTTCCTATATCAGGGAGGGGCGGACGATGACCCAACGCGAAAAGCTATGGCTCATCGTCAGCCTAAGTATTCCCTCGATTCTGGCACAGATATCGGCCACGGTGATGTTCTTCATCGATGCCTCGATGGTGGGACATCTGGGAGCCAAAGCCTCAGCCGCCATCGGACTGGTAGAGACAACGGGTTGGCTGATGGGCGGATTGGCCTCGGCGGCCAACATGGGATTCTCGGTTCAGGTGGCACACTTCATAGGTGCCAACGATTTCGAGGCGGCCCGAAGGGTGCTGCGACAATCGCTGGTGTGCTGCATGATCTGGGCATTGATGATATCCACGACCTCGCTCATCATCGCCCCCCACCTACCCTATTGGCTAGGTGGCACAGAGGAGATAGCCCGCGATGCCTCGCTCTACTTCGCCATATTCGGCGTGGCCAGCATCTTCTTCCAGATGGAAGGATTGGCGGGTTCGATGCTGAAATGCTCTGGAAACATGAAGATTCCATCGATGCTGAACATCGGCATGTGTGTGATGGACGTGGTGTTCAACTACCTATTTATATATATACTCGACTTGGGCGTGATGGGCGCCGCCATCGGCACCGGCGTGGCCATGCTGATAACGGCCGGATTGATGATGTACTTCCTATTGGTAAGGTCGAAGATGCTCGCACTCGTGGGCCATCCCGGATCGTTCAAACCCCGCGAAGACACCATCCGCACAGCCTTTAAGATAGGGGCGCCGATGGGGTTGCAACATATGCTGATGGGTGGTGCCCAGGTGGTAAGCACGCTGATTGTGGCCCCGTTGGGCACGATCTCCATCGCCGCCCACTCACTAGCCATTACCGTGGAGAGCCTCTGCTACATGCCGGGATTCGGTATTGCCGAGGCGGCCACCACCCTCGTGGGACAAGGTATCGGCGCGGGACAGAAGTTGCTGACCCGCTCGTTTGCCTATCTCTCGGTGGGTCTGGGTATTGCCGTGATGACGGTGATGGGCGTGTTGATGTGGATATTCGCCCCGGAGCTGATGAGTATCATGTCGCCCGTGGAGGAGGTGATCAACATGGGCACGGAGGTACTCCGCATAGAGGCTTGGGCAGAACCGATGTTTGCCGTGGCCATCGTGGCTAACGGTGTGTTCATCGGTGCTGGCGACACGATTATCCCGGCTATCATGAGCCTCAGTTCGATGTGGGCCGTACGTTTGACATTGGCCGCAACGCTCGCCCCGAAGTATGGATTGAAGGGTGTGTGGACGGCCATGGCTATCGAACTGACCTTCCGTGGAATCATCTTCTTGGCAAGGCTCTTCAAAGGAGGCTGGGCGGAGAAATTGAAATTGAAATTGAAGATTGAAAATTGAAGATTGAAAATTGAGAATTGAAAATTGAGAATTGAAAATTGAGAGTTTAGAGTTTAGAATTTAAAGATATGAAGAAGTTTTTCCTTTTGCTGATTGCAATTCATTGTTCATTGTGCACTTCTTGGGCACAGACCAAGAACACGGAGGTTTTGTTTGAAACTACGGCCGGAAATATCCGTATCGCCCTCTACGACGAGACGCCATTGACTCGCGACAACTTCCTGAAAATCACAAAGATGGGCATCTACGACTCGTTACTCATCCATCGCGTGATCAAGGACTTCATGATTCAGAGTGGCGATACCAACAGCAAGCATGCCAAACCGGGGCAACTGTTGGGCACGGGCGATTTCGACTATACCACCGAGGCAGAGTTCCGTTTGCCACAGATTTTTCATCGCAGAGGTGTGGTGGCCATGGCCCGCGAGGGCGATAAGGAGAATCCCGAACGCCGCTCGTCGGCTTGTCAATTCTATATCGTATGGGGAAAAACCTTTGATGACAAGCGATTGGCCAAGGTTCAGGAGCGCCTCGACTCAGCCACCCAGGGCTCGGTAAAGCTCACTCCCGAGATGATGGAAACCTATAAAACCATCGGTGGCACGCCCCATCTGGACGGACAATACACCGTGTTTGGCGAAGTTGTAGAGGGGATGGATGTGATAGAGAAGATTCAGGGCGTTGAGACGGACAAGAACGACCGCCCCCTGGAGGACATCCGCATCCTGAAAGCCACGGTTACAAAGGATCTGCCCCAGCCCGAAGCCGAGAAAAAGAAGGCTACGGTGAAGAAAGTGGTGAGGAAAACCGTGAGGAAAAAGTAAATACCCCAACGATTTCGCGTTGAGGTATATACATAAAAAAAGCCGCTCAAGGGTCATCAACGACTCAAGGGCGGCGCCAACAATCTATGAATAACTAAAAACCTTTTTTCTGAGAAGAAACGGAGTGTCACCACTGCGTCTTTGTTATCCTTACTAACAAATCTTTCTAACGCCTTAGAAAATACCTATCTCAATCAATCATTAATAAACCTAAAACCAAAATTCTAACTAACTATTAACTCTAACTAAAACCTAATTCAATCTATATACCTTTGAAACTAATACCTCTGTATTAATCGTCTCTTCTATTGAAGATTGTCAATTGTTTCCTTTTGACGATGCAAAGGTACGACGATTTTCGATATCTTCCAAGAAATATGACCCACTTTCCTTAAAAAAGTGGCTTTCTTTTGATATAAATCAACCAATTGTGTGCGAACACACCTAAATTGTGCTCGATAACAGCACTTTTTCCACCTTATTTGTCAAGTCCACAAACTCGGGAATCGACAACTGTTCTGGTCGACGGGTCAGAAGATCGGAGAAATTAGAATTAAGTGTTGAGAGTTGAGCGTCTGAAAGAATCTGCTTCAGCGATACGCGAAGCATCTTGCGGCGCTGATTGAATACGGTTTTCACCACTCGGCGGAAGAGTTGTTCATCGCAACCCAGATCGGTTACCTCGTTGCGGGTCATACGGATAACGGCACTCTGCACCTTGGGAGGGGGATTGAACACACCGGGTTCAACCTGGAAGAGATACTCCACATGATACCAAGCCTGAATCAGTACGGAAAGGATGCCATACTGCTTATTGCCGGGTTGGGAGGCGATGCGAAGGGCCACCTCGTGCTGGATCATACCCGTACAACAAGGAATGAGATCCTTATTGTCGAGCATCTTGAAGAAAATCTGCGAGGAAATATCGTAGGGATAGTTGCCCGTAAGCACAAACTGCTGTCCATCGAACACCTCGCGGAGATCCATGCGGAGGAAATCGCCCTCTATTATAGGGGTGAGAGGTGAGGGGTGAGAGGTGAGAGACTCCTTAAATAATGTGGCTTTCAGATATGCCACACTCTCCTTATCGATCTCCACCACCTTGAGCGGACGAGGTTTTTCTACCAGATACTGGGTCATCACACCCATGCCGGGGCCTACTTCGAGTACTGGCAACTCTGCATACGGCTCATCTACGGTATCAGCGATTCGCTTGGCGATATTCAGGTCAGTTAAGAAATGCTGGCCTAGATTCTTCTTGGGTCGAACTTGTTTCATGGGTGCAAAGTTACGAATAAACGAGTGAAATACAAAATAAATGCAGATTAATTTTTATTTCCGAGTGGTAGTAACTTCGGCGAAGCCAAAGATACGAATAAGTGAGAGATTTTCCAAATTTAAATGAGAAAAAAAAGCGGGCAGGATTACTATCCTACCCACCCAAAACTATGCTTTCTTTCTCTCTCAAAATACTTATTTCGTTCCAAGATTCATTCCATTGTTAGCCTTAAGAGCCTCAGCAGCGCAAATGGCTACGATGAATGTTACCATAAATAATACTACCATAATGTTATCCTTTCTATAATCTTTAATTATGTTCCTAAATCCAGTGCAAAGGTAACGCTGTTTGCGCACACAGACAAGAAAAACAACGGAAAATAGGGAAATATTGGGGTTTCTTTGATATTTATCAATTAAAAGTCGTACCTCTGAGCTTCGCTCGAAAGTACACGGCATCTCGGAAATACAAAGAAAAACGAGTTTTCCTTTGGTATTTCGCTCGATTTGTAGTACCTTTGTGGCGTGAAAACTATTTTGACCAATGCAGCGAAAATCATCTTCCCAATACTCTTGGGAGGTGCGATTTTGTACTGGATGTACCGCGGAGAGGACTTCAGTCGCATCAGCCATGTCGTGACTAACGAGATGAACTGGACATGGATGTTGCTGAGTTTCCCCTTCGGCATATTGGCACAGATGTTTCGTGGTTGGCGATGGAAACAAACACTGGATCCCATCGAGGACCTGAGACCCAGTACCGCAAAACAAGAGTTTTCCGATCAGAAAATCAGAGCCCGAAGTGCCACTTGCATACATGCCGTTTTCGTATCGTATGCGGCTAGTCTGGTGATTCCCCGCATCGGCGAGTTCTCACGTTGTGCTGTTCTGAAGCGTATAGACGGCGTATCATTCAGCAAAGCCTTGGGCACGGTAGTTACGGAACGTGCCGTAGACACGCTGATTGTGATGCTCTACTCCGGCATCATCTTGCTGATAGAAATGAGCATCTTCGGTACTTTCTTCAGAAAGACCGGCACCTCGTTCGATCATATCCTGGGGAGTTTTTCATCAACGGGTTGGTTGGTTACCGCCATCTGTGGTATAGCCGTCCTCATATTGTTACACCTATTGCTGAAGAACTTCTCTATATATAATAAGGTGAAGATGACACTGAGTGGCATCTGGGAAGGTGTACTCTCGCTACGGGGGGTTAAGAACCTACCGCTTTATCTTTTTCTCTCCGTTGGTATCTGGGTGATGTACTTCCTGCATTACTACCTCACCTTCTTCTGCTTTGACTTTACGGAGAATCTCGGAATCGGTTGTGCGCTGGTATCGTTTGTGGTTGCCAACTTCGCCGTCATCGTACCTACCCCCAATGGCGCTGGTCCTTGGCATTTCGCCATCAAGACCATGCTGATACTCTATGGTGTGGCCGACGAACAAGCCCTATGGTTCGTGCTTATCGTGCATACCGTGCAAACGCTGCTGGTAGTAGCCTTAGGCATCTACGCATGGGCAGCATTACTGTTTACAAAACGTTTTAAACCAAATACATAATAACTATGAGTGAAATTAAAAATCTGAACCCTACGTGCATCTGGAAAAATTTCTATGCACTCACACAGGTGCCCCGTCCAAGCGGACATCTGGAGAAAGTACAGCAATTTCTGTTAGACTTTGCCAAGCAAGCAGGTGTGGAAGCCTTTAAGGATCCCGCCGACAACATCGTGATGCGTAAGCCCGCCTCTCCAGGAATGGAGAAAAAGAAGGGCGTTATTCTTCAGGCCCACATGGACATGGTGCCACAGAAGACTCCCGAGAGTACCCATAACTTCGAGACCGACCCCATCCAACCATGGATTGACGGTGAATGGGTAAAGGCAAAGGGCACCACCTTAGGTGCCGACAACGGCTTAGGCGTTGCTGCCATCATGGCCATCATGGAGGACAAGACGCTGAAGCATGGTCCCGTGGAGGCATTGATTACCGCCGACGAGGAAACGGGTATGTTTGGTGCTAACGGTCTGCCCGCTGGTGAACTGAACGGCGACATCCTGATGAACCTCGACTCTGAGCATTGGGGTAAGTTTGTCATCGGCTCGGCCGGTGGTATCAACATTACCGCAACCCTTGATTATCAGGAGGTTGACACCGATCCAGAGGATGCTGCGGTCAAGGTAACGGTGAAAGGTCTGCGTGGCGGACACTCCGGACTGGAGATTCACGAGGGCCGTGGCAATGCCAACAAACTCTTGGTACGTCTGGTTCGCGAGGCCATCGAGGAATGTGAGGCTCGTCTGGCCAGCTGGCAGGGTGGTAATATGCGTAATGCCATCCCCTTCAAGGCAGAAGCTGTGCTCACCCTTCCGAAGGAGAATGTGGCAGCACTGAAGGAACTCGCCGCCGATTGGCTCGAGGACTTTACCGATGAGTTCAAGGGTATCGAAAGTGGTATCGAGGTGATCTGTGAAGATGTAGAGACGCCGAAGAAGGAGATTCCCGTAGAGATTCAGGATAATCTGATCAATGTAATCTACGGATGCCACGACGGTGTGGTACGTATGATTCCATCCTACCCCCAAGTGGTAGAGACCTCTTCAAACCTCGCTATCATCAACATTGGCGAAGGCAAGTCTATGATTAAGATTCTTGCCCGCAGTAGTCGTGAGGACATGAAGGACTATATCGTTAAGACCCTTGACAGCGTCTTCTCAATGGCCGGTATGAAGGTGGAGACCGCCGGTTCGTATGGCGGATGGGATCCCAATCCTGATTCAGAAATCCTGCATCTGCTGCTGAAGGAGTATAAGGACCTCTTCGGCGAGGATGGCATCATTCAGGTAGACCATGCCGGTCTGGAATGCTCAATCATCCTGGGTAAGTATCCGCATCTAGATGTGGTAAGCTTCGGACCTACGATGAAATCGCCCCACACCACGACAGAGCGCGCCCTCATTGCTACAGTAGAGCCTTTCTGGACCCTGTTGAAGAAAGCACTTGAGGATATTCCCGAGAAATAATGTTTTTGGCACGAATTCCACGAATTTACACGAATTAATAATATTTTTTCAAGGAAAACTTAAAATTCGTGATAATTCGCGTAATTCGTGCCTTAAAAATTTGTTATTTCAATTTTTCTTTTTTAACTTTGCACCCAAATTCACCAAAGTATTAATAAAATTATGGACGATTACCCGGCGGACAATTACAATTCGTAATGGCGGGGGATGGCGAGCAAGGCTGCTAATCCCTTTGCCGCTAAAACCATTTCATAAACGAAAAAAGGATTAGCAAAATGAAGACTTTCTGGAATACCCAAGGCGGACTGACCCAGCTCTCAGAGTGGCAGCCCAATTGCTGGATACAGGTGACATGCCCCACCGAAGAAGACCAGCGCGAACTCGAAGAGAAGTTCAACATCCCCGACTATTTCATGTCGGACATCAGCGATACCGATGAGCGTGCCCGTTATGAATACGATGACGGATGGATGCTCATTATCCTCCGTATCCCATATGTCAAGGAGATACGGTCGAGAACACCATATACCACTGTACCTCTGGGTATCATCCACAAACGCGATGTCACCATCACCGTGTGCTATTATGAGACGAACATGATGATCGACTTCGTAACGTTCCAGCAGAAGCGCAATGAAGGATTCACCGACTATGTGGATATGATATTCCGCATCTTCCTCAGCAGTGCCGTGTGGTATCTGAAGCGACTGAAGCAGATATCGATGCTGATAGACAAGGCTAAGCGCAACCTGGATCGCGAGGTAAACAATGAAAGTCTGATTGGTCTTAGCCGTCTTCAGGACTCGCTGACCTACTTCCAAACTTCCATCCGTGGCAACGAGAACTTGTTGCAGAAGCTGAAGTTCAAGTTGCAAATCGACGAGCTTGATGCCGACCTGATTGAGGATGTCAACATCGAGATGTCGCAGGCCCGTGAGACTACCAGCATCTATTCAGATATCTTGGAGTCGACGATGGACACCTATTCATCGATTATTAATAATAATATGAACACGGTGATGCGTACGCTGACGTCGGTATCGATTATGATGATGTGTCCCACGCTGATTGCATCACTCTTCGGTATGAATCTGGTTAACGGCATGGAAACCACCACCTGGGGATTTGTATTCGCCATGGTTCTTTCCGTCGCAGTTTCAGTTATCGCCTGGCTCATTTTCCGTCATAAACGACTGGTATAAAAATATACAAGGTTAAAGGGTAAAAAGGTAAAACAGACACGAATTATGTTAAATAATTCAAATTGAGGTCGCTTTACCTTTTTACTTTTTTATTTTTTTACCTTTTTTTAGTACCTTTGACCCCAAATGCGGTGGTGCATGCACCATTTTACTTTATTGTCAATAACTTAAAAGTTAAATGATGGACTCTCAAGAGAACATCCTCGAGCAGGAGGAGAAGCAAGAAGTTATCCAGGAAGCAGCAGCTCCTGAAGTAGTAAACGAAGAAGAGGCTCAGCCCCGGAAGGTCTATGAAACCAAAGCCGAGGTTCTGCGTCGTATGCAGGATATTGCCCATGGCGATGAGTCTCCTCAGAAAGAAGAGGTCGATTACTTGAAGACTGCCTTCTACAAGTTGCACATCGCAGAGCGCGAGGCGAAGCTGAAGGCATACATCGATGCCGGTGGTGATCCCGAGAAATATCAGATCACACCCGACGAAGAGGAAGAGAAATTCAAGGCCGAGATGGGCATCATCAAGGAAAGACGTGCCAAACTATTCAAGGAGCAGGAAGCCGAGAAGCAGGAGAACCTTACTAAGAAACTTGCTATCATCGACAAGATTAAGACGATGATTACCACTCCCGAGGATGCTAATAAGAACTATAAGGAGTTTAAGGCCTTGCAGGATCAGTGGCGTGAAATCAAGAACGTACCCGCCGACAAGGCTAACGAACTGTGGCGTAACTATCAGCTTTATGTGGAGCAGTTCTACGACATGCTCCGTCTGAATAGTGAAGCCCGTGAATACGATTTCAAGAAGAACAAGGAGCAGAAGGAACGTCTTTGTGAGGCAGCCGAGAAATTGGCTGAAGAGGAAGATGTGATCAGCGCTTTCCATCAGCTGCAGAAGCTCCATCAGGAGTATCGTGAAATCGGTCCTGTGGCCAAAGAACTTCGCGAAGAGATATGGAATCGTTTCAAGGCAGCATCTACCGTTATTAACAAGCGCCACCAACAGCACTTTGAGGGCATCCGTGCCAAGGAGGAAGACAACCTCGCCCGCAAAACAGCTCTTTGCGAGAAAGTAGAGGCTATTGCCGCTGAAGAAAACAAGGGTAGTGGCGATTGGGAAAAGCATACCAAGCAGATTATTGATATTCAGACCGAGTGGAAGACCATCGGTTTTGCTCCTCAGAAGATGAACGTAAAGATCTTCGAGCGTTTCCGTGCTGCTTGTGATGATTTCTTCGGTCGTAAGGCAGAATACTTCAAGGGACTGAAGGACACTTTCAAGGAGAATGCCGACAAGAAGCGTGCTCTCATTGAGAAGGCTAAGGCTCTGCAGGATTCCACCGATTGGAAATCTACTGGAGATAAATTCATTGCCCTCCAGAAGGAATGGAAGACCATCGGTATGGTCCCCAAGAAGTTGGGCGATCAGTTGTGGGCTGAATTCCTCGGTGCATGCAATAAGTTCTTCGAAGCCCGCAATGCTGCCGGCGCAGGTCAGCGTGGTGAGGAGCGCGAGAATCTCGACAAGAAACGCAATGTTATCGAGAAGCTCAAGGCTGTAGCTGAAGAGGCTGGAGAGAACGTACAGGAGAAGGTTCAGAAACTTGTTGAAGAATATAATGCCATCGGTCATGTGCCCTTCAAGGAGAAAGACAAGATCTTCGAGGAGTATCATGCTGTTCTTGACAAGTTATACAAGGATTTAAATATCAGTGTTGCTAAGCGTCGTCTGAACAACTTCAAGCAGAATCTCAAGCAGGTGGCAGAGCGTGGTGAGAATGCACTCGACAATGAACGTGCACGTTTGTTCCGCCAATACGAGGCCATCAAGCAGGAAGTTCAAACCTACGAGAACAACCTCGGATTCCTGAATGCTTCATCGAAGAAGGGTAATAGCCTCATCGACGAGATGAACCGCAAGGTACAGAAGTTGAAGGATGATTTGAACCTTGTCCGTGAGAAGATCAAGGCCATCGACGCTGAGAATAAAGAATAACGGATTTACGTCCAAATACCACTATATTGGAAAGGTTTCTGTACGGAAACCTTTCTTTTTTTGCCTTTTTTTGTGGTTTTTTGAAATTTTCCTTCAAAAAGTTTTGGTAATTCCAGAAAAAGCAGTACCTTTGCACTCGCATTTCAAAAAATGCTCGTGCGATGTCAGGCTGCACCTCAGCAAAAAGCGAGCTTTCTGCCTTCGGTTTGCGCTGACATTGTCACCCAAAATTGGGGTATGGTGTAATGGTAACACTGCAGATTCTGGTCCTGCCTTTCCTGGTTCGAGTCCGGGTACCCCAACTGATTACAAGAGGTTTCCAAGAAGGAAACCTCTTATTTTTATTCCCAAAATCAAAATAAAATCTAATTTATTTTGCATTTCACTCTTTTTACACTACCTTTGCAGTAGATTTCACCTATTTATATTTTAATGGAGCAAATAAAGAATCTTGTAAAGACTATAACGGAGGCCATTCAAGAAAAGAAAGGCAGCCAAATCGTGGTTGCCGACTTGAAAGGCATCGAGGGCACCATCTGCCAATATTTCATCATTTGTCAGGGAAACTCTCCGACACAAGTAGAAGCAATCACCGAGTCCGTCGGCGATATGGTCAGAGAAAAGTTACATGAGAAACCTACCCACGTTGTAGGTCTGGAGAATGCCCAATGGGTAGCCATGGACTACACCGATGTATTGGTACATATCTTCCTGCCCGACGTAAGGGAATATTACGACCTGGAACACCTTTGGGAAGATGCATCGCTAACGGAAATTCCCGATCTGGACTAATTGATATGTAGACTATTAATAAATGAATACATAATGGATAAGAATCAAAGACAAATCAATAATAACGGTAATGGTCCGAAAATGAACATGCCCAGATTCAATATGAACTGGATATACTTCATTGCCATCCTGGCTCTCGGACTACTCTACTTCTCCAGTGGAGGTCCTACCAACAGTAGTGTGGCTAAGACCGCCACCTATTCCGAATTCAAGACCATGGTTTCCAATGGCTATGCCTCTAAGATTGTAGTCAACAAGTCTCAGAGCACCATCAAGATGTACGTCAAACCGGAACATATCCGTGACGTATTCCATCAGGGTACCCAACAGACGGGAACTGAGCCATACGTCGAGGTAGAGTTTGGTAGCATAGACCAAGTGGAGGAGTTCATCGAGAAAGCCAAGGAGGACAAGACCTTCACAGGTAGTTACTCTTATGAAAACCGTAAAGATAACGAGTTTTTCTCGATCATCATTACTAACCTGCTGCCTATCCTGTTTATCGTAGGTCTTTGGATATTCTTGATGCGTCGCATGGGCGGCGGAGGCATGGGCGGCGGAAGCGGCGTATTCAGCGTCGGCAAGTCGAAGGCCAAGATGTATGAGAAGGGAGGCGACTTAGGCATTACCTTCAAGGACGTAGCTGGTCAAGCTGGTGCAAAACAAGAGATACAAGAGATTGTGGACTTCCTGAAGAATCCGCAGAAATATACCGAATTAGGTGGTAAGATTCCCAAGGGAGCCTTGTTGGTAGGTCCTCCGGGAACAGGTAAGACTTTGCTTGCCAAGGCTGTAGCCGGTGAGGCTGGTGTACCATTCTTCTCTATGTCGGGTTCCGACTTTGTTGAGATGTTCGTCGGCGTAGGAGCCTCTCGTGTACGTGACCTCTTCCAGCAAGCTAAGCAGAAATCACCCTGCATCATCTTCATCGACGAGATTGATGCCGTGGGACGTGCCCGTTCGAAGAATCCAGCCATGGGTGGAAACGACGAACGCGAAAATACGCTGAATGCCTTGTTAACAGAGATGGACGGCTTTGGCACCAACTCCGGTGTGATCATCTTGGCCGCCACAAACCGCGCCGACATGCTTGACTCTGCCCTACTCCGTGCAGGCCGTTTCGATCGTCAGATACATGTTGACCTTCCCGACCTCAACGAACGTAAGGAGGTATTCAAGGTACACCTGAAGCCCGTTAAGACCGATGATAGTGTCGACATTGACTTCCTCGCCCGTCAGACACCAGGATTCTCTGGTGCCGATATCGCCAATGTATGTAACGAGGCAGCCCTGATAGCAGCCCGCCATAATAGTCAGACAGTGAAGAAGCAGGACTTCCTGGATGCCGTAGATCGTATTATTGGTGGTCTGGAGAAAAAGACCAAGGTAATGACCGAGTCTGAGAAACGCTCAATCGCTATTCATGAGGCAGGTCATGCCACCATCTCATGGTTCACGGAGTTTGCCAATCCATTGGTGAAAGTCTCGATTGTTCCTCGTGGACAGGCCCTCGGTGCAGCTTGGTATCTGCCTGAGGAGCGTGTACTCCAGACAAAGGAGGCTATGCTCGACGAGATGTGTTCGCTCTTAGGAGGTCGAGCTGCTGAAGAACTCTTCATAGGCAGCATCTCTACCGGTGCCATGAACGACCTGGAGCGAACCACCAAACAGGCTTACGGTATGATCGCCTTCGCAGGTATGAGTGAGAAGTTACCTAATATCTGCTATTACAATAATGCAGAATACCAGTTCCAGCGTCCTTACTCTGAGACCACAGCAAAGATCATGGACGATGAGGTACTGCGCATGATTAACGAACAATATGAGCGCGCCAAGAGTATTCTCACTGAGCATAAGGAAGGTCATGCCCAATTGGCTCAGTTACTCATCGAGCGCGAGGTTATCTATGCCGAAGATGTTGAGAAGATATTCGGTAAACGTCCGTGGGTTAGCCGTTCTGAGGAACTACTTGAGGCCCAGATGAAGGCCGACGCTGAACGGATGGCTGAGGAACGTGCCAAGGAATTGGAAGCGCAGAAAGAGCAGAAAGAAGAGAAAGAAGAAGAAGATAAAACAGAAGCGTGATTATGAACAACTTTATTGTACGAACCATTACAGCCATATTCTTTGTGGCTGCCATTGTATGCAGTTTCCTTCGTCCTGAGGCGATGGTACTGTTGTTCGCTCTCGTCACAGGTCTTACTATCTGGGAGTTCACCGGTCTTGTAAATCTACGAGAGGGTGTTACCGTCAATAGGATGATTTGTACCGTGGCAGGTGTGTATTTCTTCCTCGCCATGGCGGGTTATAGCAGTGAGTTAACACCCTCTGCCGTATTTATTCCTTATCTCGTCACACTGATTTATTTGATGGTGGAAGAACTTTACCTGAAGCACAAGGATCCCATTAACAACTGGGCTTATACGATGATGACTCAACTCTACATCGCCCTACCCTTCTCTATGCTCAATGCCCTTGCCTTCCACTTCTCCCCACAGGGTTTTGTTACTTATGACCCCGTACTCCCGCTTTCTGTGTTCGTTTTCCTCTGGATCAACGATGCGGGCGCATACATTTGCGGCTCATTGTTGGGCAAGCACAAACTCTTCCCCCGTATCTCTCCAGGAAAGTCTTGGGAAGGTAGCATCGGCGGAGGCATCCTTGTGATGGCTGCAGCTGTAGGAGTATGGTATCTCACGGAACAATACGGCGTCAATCAATTCCAGCTGTCGGCTCTCCAGTGGGCAGGACTCGGACTCGCCGTTGTCATATTCGGCACCTGGGGCGACCTCATTGAATCGCTCTTCAAGCGCACCCTTGGTATTAAAGATTCCGGACATATTCTCCCAGGTCACGGAGGCATGCTCGATCGCTTCGACTCCTCCCTCATGGCCTTCCCCGCCGCCACTGTCTACATTTACACGCTGATCGTATTCTAATATTTATCCCCTGCCAATTAGCAGGGGATAAATAGTTATTTCTTATCGTATCGTACGGAAAGGGTGGGCTTGTAGGTATTTTCGAGGGTGAGGGTGATGAAACCGCCTTCGGCCTCGAACTTAGCTATCTTATGATCATCGCCATGCTTAGGCATGTTGGGCCATGCACCAAGATCTTTCTCAAAGTCATCGCGCATCTGCTGCCAGAGGTTGCGAGTGCTATCGTTGGAATGGAGTTCCCAATTCTCTTGAAGCGCAGCCACCTGTCCGGTTTTCTGAGCGATAACAAGACGATAGCGTACGGCATCGCTACCCATGACTACCATCTGGAAATTAGAATCGGTCTTGGCAGAATCGATGAAGAAGCCACGCTGCTGAAGTGAATCGATGAAAGTCTGGAAAGGCAGACTCATGGAGAGGCCACGATAGGCGAAATCTTTTTTCTCGCTACTGCAGGCACCAAGCACTGCAATTGCCACAAGGGCTACTAAGATTTTCTTCATAATTGTTCCTGTTTATTGGTTTGATGGGGACAAAAGTAATCATTTTAATTAAGAAATATGCCCTACTCCATCTTTTTTTCTTAATTCTTAACTCTTAACTCTTAATTTCTTCGTATATTTGCACCCATGTTTGCACTTAACGTATTGCTTTCAGCCCTATTTGCCCTGCCTTTGGCGGAGGAAGACACCATCCGGACGGAGCGTCTGGACGAGGTGGTGGTAACCTCGAACTCTGCCCGCCAACGCGTCATGCAGATACAGACTGGTGCAGAGCAATTACAACTTAAGGAGCTCACAGCATCGCCTCAGCTATTTGGCGAACGCGACATTATGCGAAGCATACAATTGTTGCCTGGCGTGAAGTCAGAGAGCGATGCATCAAGCGGATTTCAGGTGAGAGGTGGAACGGCTGCACAGAACTTGATACTCTACGATCTATCGCCCGTCTACAATGCCAGCCATCTAGGTGGACTCTTTTCGGCCTTTAATGACGATGCCTTAGCAGCGGCCACCTTATATAAAGGAATGTTGCCAGCACAATATGGCGATGCCTCCTCGGCTGTGCTCGATATTACGGGGCGTACTGGCGATAAACACGAGCTGCACGGAGGGCTGAACATCGGACTGTTGGCCACAAAAGCCACCATCGAAGGACCTATCGTAAAGGACAAGGCTTCCTTCCTCATCACTGCACGACGCAGTTACATGGATATGTTTCTCATGTTGTCGGACAAATTCAAAGGCAACAAGCTCTATTTCTATGATCTAAACGCTAAAGCCGACTGGACCATCAACCGCAAGAACCAGCTGTTTCTGAGTTTCTTCACGGGCAAGGATCGAACCGCCATCAAGGAACTGGCAGACATCAGTTGGCAGAACCTCTCGGCCAGTCTGAAGTGGCTACATCACTTCAATGACAATGGCAACTACTCGCAATCTACCATTTACTACAGCGGTTATGGCACAGACAATGGTATCGACCTGCTTGATCTGAATCTCTGGTTCTCCGGACACATCCGTCATACAGGTTTCCGTCAGGATCTGCACTTTGCGTGGAACAACTATCTGATGGATGCAGGACTACAAACAGCCCTAATCAACGTAAAATCGGCAGAGTGGGAGTACGTCACTCTCCACGAGAAGGAGCAACGACGTGCCTGGGAGAATGCAGCCTGGATAAATATGACCTTCCCGCTTACGAAAAGAATCAACGTATCTGCAGGCCTGCGTCTGAGTATGTTCTCACCATTGGGAGGATCTCTTTACTATGACATCGACCCCGACGGCACCATCGGATGGTACTATAACTATGGCAAAAACCAGATTGTAAAGACTCATCTGACGCTAGAGCCACGATTATCGCTGAATATCCAGACATCTGAACTGACCAGTCTGAAACTGGGTTACACCCGTACATCGCAGAACATCCATGCCCTGAGGAACCAGAGCACCTCTACCCCCTTCGACCGCTATACCATGAGCAGTAACATCGTAAAACCCGAGATAGCCGATCAGGTGAGTGCAGGTTTCTATCTGATGACACCCTCGCAGATGTACGATTTCGCTATGGAAGTATACTATCGCCATATCGATAACGTGCTCGACTATCGCGACGGAAAAACGTTTAGCAGTGAGATAGAGATAGAACGATTAACGCTTCCTGGCAAAGGGAAGGGCTATGGCATAGAACTGAGTGGCCACAAGAACAACGGGCGACTAAAGGGTTGGGCCAGCTATACCCTTTCGTGGTCGAAGACTAAGATAGAAGGAGTGAACAATGGACAATGGTACGATGCCAACAACGACCGTCGTCATGATATCAATATTGTGGCATTGTATCAGCTCAGCAAACGGTGGTCGCTCAGTGCCTCATGGATATTCAACAGCGGACAAGCCTTCACAGCCCCCAGTGGAAAATACCAGATAGAGGACAACTGGCTATATTACTACACAGAGCGAAATGGCTATCGCGCTCCAGACTATCACCATCTTGACGTGAGTGCCGTGTGGAGCAAGCGTTACAAGAAGCATACCACGGAGTGGGCTTTCAGTATTTACAACCTGTACAACCGTTACAACCCCTACCTCATCAACTTCGAGGATGGTGAGAATGGTAACGGCACCCGAGCCATGCAGTATTCACTATTCGGTATCGTGCCGAGCGTAAGTTTTAATATCAAGTGGTAAGATTATGAGCAACAGAATAAGAAATATCATACTCGGCTCTATCTTCCTTTTTGCTGGATGCGAGAAGGAAATCCACATCGACTACCATGAGGCAGAGATGAAATACGTGGTTGAGGCCTCCGTTAACAACACTGGAACAACGGTACGAGTTAGTCGCACCCAACCCATGGATGATAATTCTACGGAAAGTGACATCAGTAATGCTACCGTACTAGTAACCGCCAACGATGGTACTAACGAAATCATTCCATACAAGGAGAAAGGTTACTATAAATCCAATCTCAAAGGCAAACCTGGCATCACCTACCAAGTCGATGTCACCCTCGACGGACATCATTTCTCTTCATCGTCAACCATGCAACAAATGCCTGTTGTGAACAAATTCAGCATCGTACGGATGAAAATGTTGTCGCAGAACTACATTTTTGGCGATATCCGATTGCAGGATATTCCTAACGAGACCAACTGGTACTTCGTACATATCTACCGAAACGGAATAGCCTACAGATGGGCAATCTTGAAAGATGATATTAATCCTAACAAGGAACTGCAACAGCTATTTGGCTTCTTTAACGAGGATAATAGCGATGAAGAAGACAAACTCCACGAAGGAGATCAGTTGAGGATTGTGGTCCGTGCCATCGACCAGCGTGCCTACGATTATCTAAGCTCCGTGGAACTAATGGATAATACGGGTACCAACCCTATCGACAATTTCTCTGGGGGATGTCTCGGTTATTTCTCCGCCTACAGCGAGATAACTATTTATCACGTCTATCACAGTTCGGATATAGAAGATGAAGAATACTAACCTTTACGAATGACAAAGGTTACCGATACATGATGAGTCTCATCTTCGTAGTTAAGCCATATGGTATCGTCGGTAAACGACATTACCTGCGCCAGAATCTTTCGCTCCACTCCCTCTGAGTCGCGAAATTCCAGTTTCATATTATTGTTGTCGCACTGATAGGTGCCTTCAAAAATCAGACTGCCATCGAAACTCCAGGTAGAAAAGGAACCTTTGCGCACCATACCGTTATAGGTACCATCGCCAAAGAACTCAAACTTGTCGTATGAGAAATTCTCTGGCTCAAGATCTGTCTGTCCCTCGATGATGACATCTCCTTCGCCCCATCCGCGTTGCCACGTGCCAACAATGACATCGCCTAAGCGACGACCATCATCATCACCTGTACCACAGCCGATGAGAAAAAACAGGGCAGCCATGCAGGCTGCCCTATATAAATATGTCAGATACTTACTTAACATTTCCTACCTTAATCAGGTACTCTGCTATCTGAACAGCATTCAAGGCAGCGCCCTTACGGATCTGATCGCCTGAGAGCCAGAATGTCAGACCGCAGTCATCGCTCAAGTCCTTACGGATACGACCTACGTAGATATCATCCTTACCAGCTGTCTCCAGAGGCATCGGATAGGTCAGTGTCGTAGGATCGTCCTTCAACTGACAACCAGGAGCAGCGGCAATAGCCTTCTGAGCTTCCTCAACGCTGATGGGTTTCTCTGTCTCAATCCACACACTCTCAGAGTGAGAACGCAGAGAGCTTACACGTACACACATGGCTGAGCACTTGGCATCGGTATGCATGATCTTACGAGTCTCGTTATACATCTTCATCTCCTCCTTGGTGTAGCCGTTGGGCTGGAACACGTCAATCTGAGGAATCACGTTGTAAGCCAACTGATGGGCAAACTTCTTGATAGTCTTTACCTCACCTTCTTCAACCATCTCTTTGTACTGCTGCTGCAACTCAGCCATAGCAGCGGCACCTGCACCAGAGGCACTCTGGTAAGAAGCCACATGGATGCGCTTGATATGGGAGATGTTCTCCAGCGGCTGGAGCACTACTACCATCATAATCGTGGTACAGTTAGGATTGGCAATGATACCACGAGGGCGGTTCAGAGCATCCTCTGCATTACACTCAGGCACTACAAGGGGCACATCATCGTCCATACGGAAGGCACTCGAGTTATCAATCATCACAGCACCATACTTCGTGATAGACTCAGCAAACTCTTTCGATGTACCGGCACCAGCCGAGGTAAAAGCGATGTCAACATCCTTAAAGTCGTCGTTATGTTGAAGCAGCTTTACCTCGATCTCTTTTCCCTTATAGGTGTACTTTCGACCAGCGCTACGCTCTGATCCAAACAACACCAATTCATCCATCGGGAAATTTCTCTCGTCAAGAATCCGCAGAAACTCCTGTCCCACGGCTCCACTCGCACCTACAATTGCTACTTTCATCTTGCCAAATTCTTTAGTTGGTTTATATTTTGGCTGCAAAATTAATAAAATTCTATCAATTCTGCATCATTCGGCTAAAAAAATCGTATCTTTGCACACGAAATGATGATTTTAACATCCTATTTGCCAATCACCGACCCCACACTTATCTTCTTTGTGGTGCTGTTGATCATTCTCTTTGCGCCTATCGTGATGAGTAAGCTGCGCATCCCCCATATCATCGGCATGGTGCTGGCGGGTGTCGTCATCGGGCAGTATGGCTTCAATATTCTGGAGCGCGACAACTCATTCGAACTCTTCGGCAGGGTGGGACTCTACTACATCATGTTCCTGGCCGGACTGGAGATGGACATGCAAGGCGCGAAAAAACAATCCCAGCGGTTCCTTATCTTCGGACTCCTTACCTGCCTCGTGCCCCTCATCCTTACCTACGTCATGGCAATGGCTTTCCTCGGATACTCGGGTAAAGCCTCCTTCCTCTTAGGCTGTATCATGGCATCCAACACGCTGATTGCCTATCCCATCATCGGGCGCTACGGTCTGCAGCGACACCCGAGTGTGGCCCTCAGCGTGGGTTCATCGATGATCTCACTGTTCCTGGCCCTGGTGATGCTGGCAGCCCTCTCCGGCTCATTCGAGAACAACAGCGGCTGGATGTTCTGGTTCCTCTTTGTGGCGAAGTTCGCCCTCTTCTGTGCGGGCAGCATTATCCTCATACCGAAGCTGACACGCTACTTCCTGCGCCGTTATAGTGATGCCGTGATGCAGTATATCTTCGTTCTGGGCATCATGTTCCTCAGCGCAGCCCTTACCTCACTTATAGGTCTTGAGGGCATCTTCGGCGCCTTCTTCTCTGGATTGATTCTGAACAGATATATCCCGCATGTCTCACCTCTGATGAACCGCATCGAGTTTATTGGTAATGCGCTGTTCATCCCCTATTTCCTCATTGGTGTCGGTATGCTTATCAATGTGCGCACCCTTTTCTCTGGCATCGATGTGCTATGGGTGGTATTCCTCATCGTCTTCTTCGGCACCTTCGGAAAAGCTGCCGCTGCTTATATCTCCAGTCTTCTTTTCCGCTTATCGAAAGCCGACGGTAACATGATGTTCGGACTCACCTCTGCCCATGCTGCTGGCGCCATCGCCATGGTCATGGTGGGTATGCGATTAGAAGTGGCTCCCGGTCAGTATCTTGTAAGCGATGACATGCTGAATGGTGTAGTCATCATGATTCTCTTCACCTGTATCATTAGTACCATGATGACAGAACATGCCTCACAGCAGATCATCATTCAGG